>Ga0126369_10000044_pt1 | contig 70290 bp, 52 predicted proteins | sample PanSoiMetaPlot_1_FD_109646 | JGI IMG/M metagenome (GOLD analysis project Ga0126369, IMG submission 109646) | Tropical forest soil microbial communities from Panama - MetaG Plot_1 | ecosystem: Environmental > Terrestrial > Soil > Tropical forest > Bulk soil | place: Panama | collected 2016-02-17
CTGAGCAGAACGAGTACGCCTGCCAATAATGCAAGTACAAGCACGGACACAATTGGGGAAGCCATAGCAATGTCATCGGCCAGATGCGGAATAAGGCCCGTACGCCATTTGCGCAGGTCGCACTCAGGCCCTACGGACTACGACCACATTCCGGCCGTCTCTTATTTCTAGCCGCCAGCGATGGGGTGAACCATCAGGACTTCGTTTTGCGCGCGGGTAACTTTCTCAATACGCTCCCCGGTGGCGACATCGAACGGTTGCGCTCCGGTCTTCGCTTCGTATTCGGCGATGACGCGGTTCACTTCGTCCATGTCGGCGGTCGCGGGATCGTATTCGAGAAGCGTGGTATCGCCCTGAGACGAAAACGTCAGAACTTTGGCATTCATATCTGGTCTCCTGTGGGACTGACATTTGGCTTCCGTGGGAGAGAAGCCGGCGGGTTTCGGGTCCCTAGGCGCCATCATGCACCCTTGCGCGAAGATGTCAAGACGGCATTTGCCCGGGTGGCGCGGGCAACAATTCATTACTGCTAGTACTTTAAAGATTTGCGAGAGTGCGACAATGCCAATCCCTTTCAGGCTCCCTTCAACGCGCTATGGGCATTGCAATGACGTTGGTTAGGTCGCTTGGCGGAACGGCCACGCCGTCGCGGAAAGCGACGACTTTGCCGGAATTGGCTGCGACACGCTCGCCAGGAACGATGATGCCCACAAGATTCAGCGGATCGGCGGCGGAGACCGCAAGGATTTCGCCCGATGGTTGTCGATTGCGGATGGCGCGCAAAGATTCGACGGCCAAGGGCAAAGCGAATTGCTCGCCGAGGAAGTTGCTAACGAACCGGCCGCCGCGTACTTCGCCCCGATCTTCCAGGCGGCGCAGTGTGATGAGCAACTCGCGCCATTTCGGAAGGATCGTTTCGCGCGTCAAAAGCTCTCGAAAAACGATTCCGTAGCGTCGAAGCAGCATCCAACAAATCGCTTCAAGCGCGAGGCTGCGGTCGTGGTTTTCGCCAGAGTAGAGAAGCGACCAGCGGCCCGCGCTGTGCCTGGGCCGCGACGTTTTTCCGCTGCCTTGGCCGGAGCGGCGCTTGGGGTCGATGAGCGCACGCAAATTATCGAACCCATCCGCGGTGAGCAGGCCGGCGGCGACGAGTTCCCATAGCGCGGTTTCCACTTCCGACTTCAGCTTGCCAGTCCCCCGCACGATGTCAGCGAAGAAAGACGCGCCGCGCTGGCGCAAGTACAAGTGCACGGCAGCGGCATGCGGGCTGAGGCCCAGCACGCCCGCCTCGCTTCCTTCGCGCCGCGGAATCATCCAATCGGCATCTTCGCGCACAAAGAAGGTAATCGGCGCAACGCTGGTAGGGATGACGCGGCGTTTTCCGTCGGTGAGGGCTGCGAGCGTCGCGGGGTGTGGTGAAAGCCTGCCCCAGCCGACGGCGCCGGTCAGGCAGAGCTGGTCGAGTACTTTGGGATCGTAATCCGCGATGCGGCTCTTGAGGATTTGGCGCTCCCAGGCATTTGCCGGGGTTTCGAAGCCCTGCACCTGACGGAGGGCCTCGAGTGTGCCGCGCTCGCCGAGGAGTTGCGTGCCGGGAGCGACGTGCTGCCACCGGCACTCCCAGTCCATGAATTGCGCAGGAGTAACCGACTGGATTTCTCGACGCAGTTGTCCGAGCGTGAGCCGATGGATGCGGGCGAGCAGGCGGCGCTCGCACCATTCTGTCTGATCGGAATGAGGGTCAGTGAATTTGCCGCGCAGAACCACGCCGCTCGATTCGAGGCGTAAGAGAGCTTTGTCGATTTCGGAAACAGGAAAAGTGAGGATGCCGGCCATTTGACTTGCGGTAACCGGACCGGAATGAGAAATCCAACCAGTGACGAGAGTGAACAGGGATTCATCGCGTGAAAGATTTGGCGCACCGACACTCGGCGGCGCAACTTTGAAATGCGCCGAGGGGAAAATCTGCGTGAACGCGGGAACTCGTTCGGTCGCGACCCAGTAGGTTTCGCCGCCTGCGCTGGCGAGACTTGCGCGGCGGTCCGCGACAAGCTGTTCGAAGAAAGGATTCCAGGTGTTGAGCGAATTCTCCAACTTGACGTGAAGACGACTGCCTGGAAGACCACCCGAATCGCGACTGGCGGGCACCGCGATGAACGTTAGCAAGGCATCGTGCAGTTCTTCGGCGTCGCGCACATCCGGCCAGGCGTCATTAGAAACTTCCTCGATGGCCGCAGGGTTGAGGCGCCCAATTTCTCCGAGTACAGCCGCGGGCAGCATGCGGCGCATTTCGACGGCGCGAGCCCGGCGTTCTTCGAGCGGAGCGTCATCGAGATAGGCATACGGATTGGCGTTCAGGATTTCGTGCGAAAACTGAGAAGGGACGGGTGTGTCCACCGCAAGGCAATGGATCCGGCCGTCGACGATGTCGCGCAACACGCGCAAGAGGCCGTCAACATCCAGCGCTTCGGTGAGAACGTCCGTCATCACTTCGCGGATGAGCGGATGGCTGGAAATCGTGATATCGCCTTCAGGAAGATTTTCCTGACAAGCGAGCGCTTCCGGGAAGACCGCCGACAGCAAATCATCCGAGCGCATGCGTTGAATCGGAGGAGGAACCTTTTTCCCGTTGCGAAAACGCAGCAAGGCCAAAGCGCGTCCCGCATCCCAGCGCCAGCGCGCGGTGAAAAGCGGAGAAGCGAGCACGGCTTGCTCCAACACGGAGCGCAGGGAATTCGGATGGAGAAAATGAAAAACGTCGGCCAGCGGGAAGCTGTGCTGCTCGCTGAGCGAGATATTCAGCCCGTTGTCGGTGGCCGCGGCCTGCAACTCGAAATTGAACGAGCGGCAGAAACGCTTGCGTAGCGCCAAGCCCCAGGCTTTGTTGATGCGCGCGCCGAACGGTGCATGAATGATGAGTTGCATGCCTCCGCTTTCGTCGAAGAAGCGTTCGGCAATGACCGTGGTTTGCGTGGGAACGGCCCCCAGCACGGCGCGGCCGGCGACAATGTATTCCACCGCCTGCTCCGCCCCGGCTTGATCCAGCCCGCATTCGAGCGTAAGCCAATTCACGGCGGTCGCGACATCCGGGGCCATTTGTGCTTCGGCGTCCGGCGCGACGCGAGGAATGAGTGCGCTGATTTTGTCGCGCAGATCGGCGACCTGTGCGGAGAGTTCATCGGTGCGCGAAGGAGCTTCGCCGCGCCAGAACGGCACGTTGGGAGCTGCTCCTTGCGCGTCTTCGACAAGGACTCTTCCTGCCTGCACGCGGCGGATGCGCCACGAAGTGTTGCCCAGCAGCATGATGTCGCCGGCAATGCTCTCGACGGCGAAGTCTTCGTCCACGGTGCCGATGATGGTCCCATCCGGATGAGCGACGACGGTGTAAAGGGAGTTTTCGGGAATTGCTCCGCCGCTAGTGATAGCGGCGAGTCGGCTGCCGCGGCGAGCCCGAACCATGCCGTTCACACGGTCGCGATGGAGATACGCAGCGTAGCGCCCGCGGGCGCTGGCGATCCCTTCAGAGAGCATTTCGATGATTTCGTCAAAATCGGCGCGCGCCAGATTGCGATACGGGTAAGCGCGGCGCACGCGATCGAATAATGCATCTTCGCGCCAATCTTCCGCGGCGCACATGGCGACAATTTGCTGCGCCAGGATGTCCCTAGGCGCTTCGGGAATAGCGAGGTGGTCCAAGTCGTCTTGGTGAATCGCGCGCATGAGGGCAGCGCATTCGAGCAAGTCGTCGCGCGTGGTGGCGAAGAGCCGGCCTTTGGGCACAGCCCCGCGCCAATGTCCCGCGCGGCCGATGCGCTGGATCGCACCGGAAATGGAGCGAGGCGAGCCAATCTGGCAAACCAGGTCAACGCTGCCGATATCAATTCCCAGTTCGAGAGAAGCGGTTGCCACCAGCGCGCGGATTTCTCCGGCTTTCAATTTTTGCTCCGCCGTCAGTCGCAATTTGCGCGAAAGGCTGCCGTGGTGCGCGGCGACGGACTGTTTTCCAAGGCGTTCGCCAAGACGGTGAGCCATGCGTTCGGACAAGCGTCGCGTGTTGACAAAAATAAGCGTGGAGCGATGCTCGGTCGCCAATGCTGCAATGCGATCGTAAATCTCGTCCCACATTTCGTTCGATGCCACCGGCCCCAACTCGCTCGCGGGAACCTCGATGGCCAGATCGAGTTCGCGGCGATGGCCGATTTGCACGATGTGAGCCGCGGATCGCTCCGCGCCCGTCAGAAAATCGGCTACGAGTTCGATAGGCTTCTGCGTCGCAGAAAGACCAATGCGCGGAAGCCGCTTTCCAGTCAAATGATCAAGTCGCTCGAGCGACAGCGCAAGATGCGCGCCGCGCTTGTCGTCGGCAACGGCGTGAATTTCGTCCACAATCACAGATTCGACAGTTCTCAAGACTTCGCGGCTTCTCGCAGCGGTCAATAAGATGTAGAGAGATTCTGGAGTTGTGACCAGAATGTGAGGTGGATGGGCGAGCATGGCGCGGCGCTCGTGCGCGAGCGTGTCACCGGTGCGCACCGCCGTGCGAATCTCCGGCATGAGCAGGCCGCGCTGTCCGGCAAGCTGCAGGATTTCGCCCAGCGGAACTTCCAGATTCTTCCGGATGTCGTTGCTCAGCGCCTTGAGCGGCGAAACGTAAAGAACTTCGGTCTGATCTATCAGATCGCCGCTCAGGGCCTTGCGAACCAAGCGATCGATGCAAATCAAAAACGCCGCGAGCGTCTTTCCCGAGCCGGTCGGCGCGGAAATCAATGCAGTTTTCCCGGCCAGAATGTGCGGCCAGCCCTGAAGTTGCGGCTCCGTCGCCGTTTCAAAGCGGCCAACAAACCAATCGCGGACGAGCGGATGCGCCCATTCGAGGCCTGTGTCGTTTGATGGGGAATCGACGGTCGTCATAGGAGCCCGGAAGACTCAAGTATAGCCTGAACGATGGCGGCACGCCCGGTGCCACGCTACGGTCCTTGCGGCGCCGTGACAGGTTGAATGCCGCTTACTTCTTTTCCTTCCTTCTGCCGTATGATGCTCTCATGCGGCTTCTCTTGGTTGAAGATGATGCGCGGATCGCGCGGTTCGTCGCGAAAGGCCTGCGGGAACAGGCGTATGCCGTGGACGCCGTAGGGACAGGCGAAGAGGCGCTCTACCAGGCGGCGGTGAACACGTACGACCTGGTGATTCTCGACGTGATGATTCCCGCGCCCGATGGTTTCACGGTGTGCCGCGAACTGCGCAAATCGGGCCAGCGCATGCCCATTTTGATGCTCACGGCTCGGGATGCCGTGGAAGACCGCATTGCAGGTTTGGACCACGGCGCGGACGACTACCTTACCAAGCCATTCGAATTTCGCGAATTACTGGCGCGGCTGCGAGCCCTGCTGCGGCGCTCGGGCGAGTTGCGCCCCGAGAAGATTGCCGTCGCAGATCTTGTGCTCGATACCGGCGCGCAGACCGCCAAGCGCGCCGGCCGCCAAATAACATTGACGGCAAAGGAATACGCGCTTCTGGAGTATCTGGCGCGCAACGCAGGCCGCGTGGTGCGCCGCGCGGAAATCGCGGAGCACGTGTGGGACGAAACATTTGATCCGTTTTCGAACTTGATCGAGGTTTATATCAATCGGCTGCGGCGAAAAATTGACGCAAATTCAACGAAGCCGCTGGTCCACACCCGGCGCGGCGTGGGCTATGTTCTTGGAACGGAAGCCGACCTGCCCAACCCGGAAGCGGCAGACGACACCGTTTCTCAACGCTCGCGAAGCAAACCCTTTCCTCCAGCTCGGAAAAGCCATGCTTGACTCCATACGCTTGCGCCTAACGGTGTGGTACACCGGGGTGCTGACCCTGGTGATTGTCGTACTTTGTGGCGTCGCGTATTTCATTTTCTGGCGAAGTGCAGTGCGCCGCACGGATTTGAATCTCGTCGAACTGTCGAACTCTTTTCTCGTTACTCTGCATGCGGAACTGGAAGATCAAACAGGTCCGGATGTGTTCCTGACGGCTGGGCGAGAGGCGATCGAGGAGCACCATTTCCGTGACACGATTTATGTGATCACGGACGAAGCTGGCAAAGTGATCCTTAGTTCGCAGGAAGCGCTCTCACCCAACGCGCCCGCGAAGGCTGCCCGAAAGCAGATTCTCCCTTCCGCTTCCTTCCAACGTTTCTTGGCGGCGTCGGCGCAGTCTGACCGCATCTTTGGCCACATTGCTGTTACCGAAGCCGGCTACAGAGCGTTTGCGCAGCGTTTCTCCGGGAAAGGCAGAAACTATACGCTAATCATCTTGCAGTCGCTCCATTCGCAGCAAGAGATGATGGAGGAAGCCGGAACCGTCTTCGCATGGCTGATCCCGGTAGCGATTCTATTGGCAAGCGGTGGGGGCTATTTCCTTGCGCGGAAAAGCCTCGCGCCTGTCGTGGCGATGAGCAGTCAGGCGGGGCGCATGGGGGCCGAAAACCTGGACGAACGGCTCGCCGTGCAAAATGAAAAAGATGAATTAGGTCACCTGGCGCGATCCTTCAATCGTTTGTTGGACCGATTGGCTGAATCATTTGACCGCCAGAGGCGATTCATGGCCGATGCTTCGCACGAGCTGCGGACGCCGGTGGCGATTTTACGCGGCGAATCCGAGGTGGCGTTGTCGCAGCAGGCGCGTTCGCCGGAAGAGTACCGCGAATCGCTCGACGTGATGCATCACGAGGCCGAGCGGCTGACGCGCATTGTGGAAGACCTCTTCACGCTGACGCGCGCCGACGCCGGACAATACCCGCTGAAACCAAGCGATTTTTATCTGGATGAGTTGGTTGCGGAATGCGTGCATTCCGCGCGGACGCTCGCTCAAGCCAAAAAGATTTCCCTTACCTTGGAGGGGGCGCCGGAATCCCCGATTCATGCGGATGAGTCCCTCGTGCGTCGCATGATCCTGAACCTATTGGATAACGCCATCAAGTACACGCCGGATTTTGGGCGCGTCACCGTGTCTTGCCAGCGCAACGGCAGAGAATACGCGGTAAACATTGCAGACACCGGGTGCGGCATTCCGGCCGAGCTGCGGCCGCGCATCTTCGAGCGATTCTTCCGCGCCGATAAAGCGCGCTCGCGCGCCGAGAACGACGGCGGCGGCGCGGGACTTGGCTTGGCCATTTCGCGTTGGATCGCCCAAGCGCATCAGGGGCGCTTGGAATTGACACGTTCCGATTCCCGAGGAAGTACCTTCAGCGCTTACCTTCCCGCCAGCTCCGCGCCTTCCGTATCTCGTAGTTAATCTTGCGTTTATCCTAGAATTGCTAGGCTAATATTTTCCGGCCCTGCGTCACCGCGCATCCGGCATAGGAGTCGAGATTCATGAGACCACTTGCACTGTTTGCGGTGTTTTCGCTGATCCTGGCCGCTCTGTGCCTGTGCGGCCGCGGGATGTGCATGGCCCAAGAACGCGGTCAGGAGGCCTCGCCCGCGACGGCCCAGAACCCGGCCCCGAACCCGGCCCAGAGTGCTTCGCCCGCGGGGCCTGCCTTGAAGCTGACGCTGCAAGATGCTCTCGCGCGCGCCCGAAAGAATAGCGTGGCGTTTCAATCCGCTTTGACCGATTCCGCACTTGCCCGGCAGGACCGTTTTCAAGCAGCCGGCGCTTTGCTTCCGAGCGTAATGTACGACAACCAAGCCTGGTACACACAAGCCAATAAGAGTGCTCCAGGTACTCCCATTTTCATTGCGAACAACGCCGTGCATGAATACCTCAGCCAGGCCAACATTCACGAATCGATCGGTCTCGCTGACGTTTCGGGCTTCCGTCGCGCTTCGGCGCTTGCCGCCGCCGCCAAAGCCAGGGCAGAGATTGCTTCGCGCGGGCTGGTCGTCACCGTGGTTCAGGACTACTACTCCGTCGCCGCAGCCCAACAAAAGGTGCTATCCGCGCAAAAAGCAGCAGACGAAGGCGACCGCTTCCTGAAGCTCACGCAGGATCTGGAGCATGGCGGGGAGGTAGCGCACTCGGATGTGATCAAAGCGGAATTGCAGGCGACCGAGCGCCGCCGCGCCTTGCAAGAAGCACAATTGGGATTGCTTAACGCGCGTCTGGAGCTTGCCGTGCTGATTTTCCCGGACTTCAACGACAACTTCGAAGTGAGTGAAGACCTCCACGCACCGGCAACGTTGCCTACTCTCGGAGAAGTACAGCAGCAAGCGGCCCGCGATAATCCGGATGTTCGCGCAGCTCTCGAAAGCGCGCGCGCTGCGGGATTTGATGTAACCGGCGCGCGAGCCGGCTATTTGCCATCCCTCACTATGGATTATTGGTACGGAATCGATGCGCCTCAGTTTGCCGTGAATGGTCCTGGCGGAGTTTCCAATCTCGGTGCTTCGGCGGCAGCCACCTTGAACATTCCTATTTGGAATTGGGGAGCGACGCAAAGCCGCATCAAACAAGCGGAACTGCGGCGCGCTCAAGCGCAACGAGAGCTTTCGCTCGCACAGCGCAGGCTGCTCGCCGAAATCAAGTCGCTCTACTCGGAGGCCGAAACGGCCATGACCGAACTCGGCGGCCTCGAACGTTCTGCGCAATTAGCCGAAGAAAGCCTGCGCTTGACGACACTGCGCTACAAGGGCGGCGAAGCCACCGTGCTCGAAGTGGTGGACGCGCAGACAACGAACGCGCAATCCAGCACTGCCTACCAGGACGGAGCGGTGCGCTACCGGGTAGCTCTGGCAAATCTGCAAACGTTAACGGGAGTGCTGACAACCCCATGACACGAACAAAACGGACACTGCACTTTGGGGTTTCGAGACGCATGGGACATGCCGCCGTGTCGCTGGCAATGGCCTCTGCGTTTTTCTTATTGTCCGGTTGCAGCAAACAAGAAAAGGAAAAGGCCCCCGTCGTCACGGTGCAAGTCACCCCGGCCACGCGCGCAACCATCTCGCAAAGCGTTTCCGCCGAAGCCGTAATTTATCCTCTTGAACAGGCTACCGTAGCGCCCAAGATCACCGCGCCTATCACGGAATTCAAAGTGCGGCGCGGCGACCGCGTCAGGAAGGGTCAGCTCCTGGCCACTTTGGAAAACAAAGACCTTGCAGGCCAGGCGGAGGCGAGCCGAGGGCAATTTGAGCAAGCCGACGCTGGTTACAAAACCTCCGTGGACGCCACCATTCCCCAGCAACTGCAGAAGGCGCAGCTGGACGCCGACGCGGCGAAGACCGGCTTTGACGCGCAGCAAAGGGTGTACAACAGCCGAAAAGAACTATTTGATCAGGGCGCGCTTCCGCAACGTGACTTGGACTCGGCGACTGTCGCCCTGGCCCAAGCGCGAGGCGCTTACGAGGTGGCGCAAAAGCAGCTTGCCGATTTGCAGCGTTTGGGCAGAGAACAAGCCCTCAAGTCGGCCCACGGCTCGCGCCTGACCGCAGAAGGCCAGATGCGCGCCGCAGAAGCGCAGCTCAGTTACTCCGAAATCCGCAGCCCCATCGATGGTGTTGTGACCGATCGTCCGCTCTACGCCGGCGATCTCGCTACGGCCAATCAGCCCATCCTGACGGTCATGAATCTGAGCCGCCTCATCGCCAAATGCCACATCGCGCAGTCGGATGCTGCGCTGCTCAAGGTTAGCAATCCGGCGGACCTGACGATCCCAGGCCTCGACGAGCCCATCAAAGGGCGCGTCAGTCTCGTGAGTCCTGCACTCGACCCCGGCAGCACCACGATTGAAGTTTGGGTCGAAGCCGTCAAGCCGAACCCGGCCTTGAAACCGGGAATGACCGTGGAACTTTCCATGACCGCAAAAACAGTAAAAGATGCCTTGGTCGTGCCGACGCCCGCAGTTTTCAGGAACAACGAAGGCGCGAACTATGTGGTGATTGCCGGCTCCGACGGTCATGCGCACGTGAAAACCATCCAAGTCGGCGTCCACAACCCCGAATTTTCTCAAATTGCCAGTGGCGTGAATCCCGGAGAGCCCATCATCAGTTCGGGTGGCTATGCCTTGCCCGACAACACACAGATCAAGATTGAAGCCCCGAGCGCCGACGAAAAGGAAGCAGGAGCAAAAGAGGGTAAGGACGAGAAGGGCGCCAAGGACGATCAACCGGACAAGGCCGCCGACCCCAAACCCGCGAAGAAGGGCAAGGAGTAAACGCCCATGGATCTCCGGCTTGAACCGGCGCGTCCGCAAGAAGATGCCAGGAAACCGTCCCCACCCTGGTTCCATCGCTTGTCGCGTCCCATTCTTTTCCTGGTCGTCACGCTCATCCTGGTTGGCGCTTATCTTGCCTTCAGTATCCCTGTCGCCGTTTTTCCCAACACGGATTTTCCGCGCATCGTCATCGGTGTGGACAACGGCGTCATGCCGATTGACCAAATGCTCGTGACCATCACGCGCCGCCTGGAAGAAGCCGTAAACAGCGTTCCCGGCCTACAAAAGGTCACTTCAGTGACCAGCCGGGGGGAAGCCGAGATCGATCTGTTCTTCGACTGGAGCAGCGACATGATTCTGACGCTGCAGCGCGTGGACGCCGTTGTTGCCCGCATGCAGTCGGAGCTTCCGCCCACGGCCAAGGTGCAAACGCATCGTCTTACTTTCGCGGTGTTTCCAATCATTGGTTACAGCTTGACGTCCGACACGGTTCCGCCAGACAAGCTCTGGGAAGTTGCGACTTACGACATCAAGCCCCGCGTGAATCGCTTGGATGGGGTTGCCACGGTGATCGTGCAGGGCGGGCGTGTCCCGGAATTCCAAGTGACTCCAGATCCCGCGAGGTTGCTGGCCTCAGGAATCACGGTGGGCGATATTTTGGAGGCGATTCGTAGAACCAACCTCATTGACTCTCCCGGGCTGATCGAAAACGAACATCAATTAGTGCTCGGCCTCGTCAGCGGCCAAGTGCGCACGCCCGAGCAAATCGGCCAAATCGTAGTGAAAACGTCCCCGTCGCAAGTCCCAATTCGTCTCGGCGACATTGCAAAAATCTCTCCTTCGGTTGCGCCGGTCTACACCATCGTGACCGCGAACGGAAAACCCGCCGTGCTGCTCAACGTGAATCGCCAGCCCGACGGTAATACGCTGGACGTCGCCAACGCAGTCCACGCGCAAATCGAGGAAATTCGCTCCACACTGCCGCCCGGCGTGCACGTCGAGCCGTTCTACGACCAGTCCACTATCGTACGCGAGTCGATCGCCAGCGTGCGCGACGCGGTTTTGCTGGGACTCGTGCTTTCTTCCATCATCTTGGTGCTTTTCCTTCGTGACTGGGGCACGTCGCTGGTTGCAGGCCTGGTCATTCCCGCGACCTTGCTGATCACCTTCATTGTGCTGAAGCTCTCGGGCCAGAGCTTCAACCTCATGACGCTGGGCGGTCTTGCAGCGGCGGTAGGGTTAGTCATTGACGATGCCATCGTCGTCCTGGAAAACATCGTGCTTCACCGCGACGCCGGCCAGGGGCGCCTCGAAGCCATCCAAAGCGCTTTGCAAGAAATGACCGTCCCCCTGATCGGTTCAACGATTACGCCGATCGTGGTTTTTCTTCCCCTCGTCTCCATCACCGGGGTAACCGGCACGTTCTTTCGCGCGCTAGCCGTTACGATGACGGTTTCGCTGTTCACATCGCTCCTGCTGGCGCTCACTTGGACGCCAACCTTGAGCCAATATTTTGTGCGTCGCAAGGAAGCCCCGCCCGCCGAAGGTGAACGTCCCGCGGCCACCGACGCGGCCGCCCTTCTGGCCGCCGAGGAAGCCCAGTTCTCCGGCCTTTTCGGTCGCGTCGTTGGGTTTTACTCGAAAGTTTTGCGCGCGGTCCTCGAGCGGCCATTGCTTGTACTGGTCAGCTCACTTCTCATTGTTGTGGGCTCCTACGCTTGCTACAGCTTTTTGGGCACCGACCTGATGCCGGAGATGGACGAAGGCGGCTTCATCCTCGACTACTGGACTCCCTCCGGCAGCTCCCTTGCCGAATCCAACCGCATCCTGCTGCACATCGAGGAAATCGTGAAGTCACAGCCCGAAGTGGAGAACACTTCACGCCGCACGGGCATGGAGCTGGGTTTGTCGGCGGTCACGGAAGCGAACCGGGGCGATTTCACCGTAAAGCTCAAACGTGACCGCAAGCGCGACATTGACGACATCATGAACGACATTCGTTCCGAGATTGAACAGACCGAGCCGGCGACCAAGGTCGAGTTCGTGCAAGTTTTGCAGGACATGATTGGTGACCTGACCAGTCAGCCCGAGCCGATCGTTATCAAGCTTTTCTCCCAGGATCCGAAGCTGTTGGCGGACTCTGCGCCACGCGTCGCCGACGCCATTCAAAAGGTGAAGGGCGTCGTAGACGTGCTGAACGGCATCGAAAACACCATCAGCGGCCCGGCGACCACGTTTCAAATCAATCCCACCGTCGCTTCGCGCGCGGGTTTCACGCCGGAAGAAGTGGCCTTGGACGCCTCTGCAATTCTTGAAGGCGAGCCTGCCGCGACGCCTGTAGTCATCAACGACCGCGCCTACACCATCCGTGTGCGAATGCCCGACCAGAATCGGACTTCTCTCGAGCGCATGAGCGATACGTTGCTGGCCAGTTCCACAGGACGAACCGCGACACTCGGCTCGCTCGCAACGGTTAGCATGGATCCCGGCGAGACCGAAATCCGCCGCGAGAACCTTCAGCGCGTGGTGCAAATTACCGGACGCTTCGAAGGCGTGGACCTGGGCTCGGGAATTACCGCCGTCAAAAAAGCGGTTGCCGCTTTGCATCTGCCGTCGTCCATCCGCGTCGAATACGGCGGCCTCTACGCGGAGCAAGAGAAATCCTTCCGCGACCTGCTGATGGTTTTCATCCTCGCTTTGGTCTTGTTGTTTGCCGTTTTGCTGTTTGAATTTCGCACCTTCTCCGCGCCGACCGCGATTCTCGCCTCCGCGCTCCTCTCCACCTTCGGAGGTTTTCTTGCGCTGCTCGTGACGGCCACTACCTTCAACGTGGCTTCCTTCATGGGCATGATCATGGTCATCGGCATCGTGGCGAAAAACGGCATATTGCTTCTCGATGCCGAGCATCGTTTCCGCGAGCTGGGCTTCTCGGCCGAAGAAGCCATGATTCAGGCCGGCCGCCGCCGCCTTCGTCCCATCGCCATGACCGCAATTGCCACCATCGCAGGTATGGCGCCGCTGGCCTTCGGCATCGGCTCGGGCTCGGAAATGCTGAAGCCGCTGGCCGTAACCGTTATCGGCGGACTGCTCAGCTCCATGGTTCTTTCGCTGATGTTCACTCCGGCGATCCAGTTCTATCTGCGGCCTCGCGGTATTACAGAATAATACATTAGTTTTATAACTCTATTGTTGTTCCAGGCTGGCAGCCCGATAGCGGTCTTCGTCCTTTCATCTCTTTCTAATCTTCTTTTCATCCGGCATTCACAAATCTGGCATCTACTCGCTGTCGCTGGCAGTTCGGGGTGTACTAGAAATCGCCAAGTGGTGATTCTTAGAGGCTTGTTGACTCGGACCGCTCGCGCCAGAGAATCGCAAACTAGTTGAGGATGAAGGAGTTATGATGCGAACTTTTGTGCGTTTTCTGCTCGCCTCCGCGGCTTTGTGTGTGTGTGCTTCACTTGCTCTTGCCCAGAGCGGAGCAATTTCCGGCAAGGTCACCGATTCCGCGAGCGCCGCCCTGAAAGGCGCGGAAATCACCGTAGACCCCGGCGCCATCGGAGCGGTCACGGATGCTCAGGGACAATTTCTTATCACCGGCCTCGCCCCCGGCGCCTATACCGTAAAGATCCACTATGTGGGTTTCAATACCGTCACGAATACCGTGAATGTTTCCGCAGGCCAGGTCGCCAATAGCAACGCTCAACTTGCAGTTGCCTCAGTGAGTGAAGAAGTATTGGTCACTTCCGAGCGCCCTTCGGCCGAAGCCGAGGAAGTTAATATTGAGCGTAGCGCGGACAACATCATTCAGGTGCTCACGTCAGACGTCATTCGCAGCCTTCCCAATGCCAACATGGCCGATGCGCTGGGCCGGTTGCCGAGCGTGACCATTGAACGCGACGAAGGCGAGGGCAAATACGTCCAGGTCCGTGGCACCGAGCCGCGGCTCACCAACACCACCATTGACGGCGTCAATGTCCCCTCTCCCGAATCCGGCGTGCGCCAAATCAAATTCGACGCCATCCCTGCCGACATCGTCGAGTCCGTGGAAATCAACAAGACCTTGCAAGCCAACATGGATGGCGATGGCATTGGCGGCTCCATCAACTTGGTTACGAAAACAGCCGGCGAGCGCCCCACGATGAACTTCAGCGGCATGGGAGGATACACTCCCATTCAAAGCGGTCGCGGCCTCATTGAAACCACTGGCACCATGGGGCAGCGCTTCGGCGCAAGCAAGCGGTTTGGGGTACTCGTCGGCGGCTCGTACGACTGGAACGGCCGTGGCATTGACGACACGGAACCCGTTCCGGACGTCGCCAACTTCGGCACCCCCTCGGCCGCGCGTATCTTTGACGCCGCGGACATCCGAGAATATCAGTACTATCGCAGCCGCTGGGGAATCGCCGGCAGCGCGGACTACAAGATTGCCGACGGGTCAAACATTTATGCCCGCCTGTTGTATTCGGACTTCCACAATTATGGGGATCGTTGGGTCTACTCCATCAACGACAACACGCCGGGGATCACCCTGCTGAATAGCAACGGATGTTCGGGAGTAACGCCGCCGGCCCCTTGCGGTGGGGTACCTTCCGCCAACGTTCAACAACGCCGGCCGGATTATGTCATTGGCAGCTTGTTGGTCGGGGGCAAGCATGTTCTCGCAACCACGTGGTTCGCCTGGGACGCTTCTGTGTCTCGCTCGAATCAGGCAGGCCAGGTCGGCAACAACAATGCCAACTTTTCTTCCACCCTGGCCAGCAGCACTTGCCAATCTTTGCCGAGCACCAACAACATCTACGTGCCACAGTGGTCGGCATCGTGCTTCACCGAGGCTTATAACCCCGCCAACTTTGTCTTGAACGACGTCAGTGTCGGCAAAGGCTTGACCGCACAACTGAACCTCCAGCTTACCGGTGCCTTCGCCAAGCGCTACCATCTCGGCTCGCACCTGTCCACCATCGAGATTGGCGGGAAATTCCGCAACGCCCACAAGTTTGACGACTCTTTCACGCTGGACTGGGCTCCCAACGCGTCGAACATCTCGATGCAGACGTTTCCGAACACCTTCACGAACAACAACTACTATTTCGGGAATTACAAACTGGGTCCGAACCCGTCCTTCCCCGACATTTTCAAGTACGTGCAGGCCAACCCAGGCCAGTTCACCGCATCGAGCGATGCGGTCCTGAATCCCAACAATTTTGATTTGATCGAAAAGGTTGGCGCCGCCTATGTCATGGACACTTTGGACCTTACTTCCCGCTGGCGTTTGATCGCTGGGGTCCGCTTCGAAAACACCAACTTGGATACGCTCACGCTTCTGAATTCAAGTTTTGTGCCGCTGAGCGGCTCTTATCTGAAGATCTTGCCAAGCGCATCACTAAAATACGCTCTCACCGGCAATGACAACATCCGCGTCGCTTACAGCCGTGGGCTGGCGCGTCCGGACCCCCAGGACATCGCCCAGGCCGGCTCGTTTGTTCCCGGCACTAACCCAATTCCCGTAACCATCGGCAATCCCAACCTAAAGGCCGAGACAGCAGACAATTTCGACCTCCTCTTCGAGCACTACATCAATCCCTTCGGTATGGTTACCGCGGGTTATTTTTACAAGAACCTGACCGAGCCGATTGTTTCGCAGCAATTCATAACTCAGACCAATATCGTTGGCGCGGGCTGTTCAGCGGCGACACCTTGTAGGGTGTCGCAGCCTATCAATGCAGGGAGCGCGTGGCTCAATGGATTCGAGGTTGCCTATCTGCAGCGTTTCGGTTCGCTCCCGGGCATCCTTGGAGGACTTGGACTCTCCGCCAATTATGGCTATACGGCATCGCGCACCAGTGGGCTGCCTGGTCGTTCCGATCATCCCCGGCTGCTCCGCAATTCGCCCAATAGTTGGAACATTAGCCCGACCTTCGATCGCGGCCGCTTCTCGATCCGCGTCGGGCTTTCCTACAATCAAGCAAACATAGCTGGCTATAGCTATCAGGACGGCACGCCCACGCTCGACGGCACACCAAGCACACCGACTCCCGGCGGCCTAAGAGGACCGGACGGCGACAACTATTTCTACAGCCATCTGGAATTTGACGCTCAAGGCAGTATTCGCATGACCCACGGCCTGCAATTCGTCGTGTATGGCCTGAACATCAACAACGAAGTGTTCGGTTTCTACAACGGCAGCCCGCAATACATGCTCCAGCGTGAATACTATTGGCCCACGATTGCCGCGGGCTTCCGCTGGTCGCCGTTACACGAGAAGTAGCACCAGGAGCAGCCGTCGTGGCGGGAGCCCCACCCCGTTCTCGCCACGATGCCTTGTTTAGGCTCTATTTAGCTTGCCCCGCGTAGCATTAACCTATGCAAGCTCACTCAAAATGCTTGGGACGATGCGCGACTGGATGTCTAACCGTGGCAATTCTGGCCTGGTGCGCTTGTCCCTCGATTCTCGCGCAAACTAAGGCGTCGGCACGCCCTTCAGCCCCTGAACAAGCTGCGATTCTTGTGGGCGCCGGTGACATCGCCGATTGCAAAGACCTCGCTGGCGCTGAAGCCACTGCCAAATTGCTGGACAAGATCCCCGGCACCGTCTTCGCCGCGGGCGACCTTGCTTATCCCGACGGCAGCAAGGCGAATTTCCGGTGCTATGACCAGACCTGGGGCCGCGCCAGGTCCCGCACGCGCCCATCACCCGGAAATCACGAGTTTCATTCTTCCGGTGCCACGCCATATTTTGATTATTTCGGTGCTGCCGCGGGCGATCCCAAGACCGGCTACTACAGCTACGACCTCGGCTCCTGGCACATCGTCGTTCTAAACAGCGAATGCAAGGACGTCGGCGGCTGCGGAGCCGGCTCTCCGCAGGAAAAATGGCTTCGCGGCGATCTCGCCGCGCACGCGGTCGCTTGCACTCTGGCCTATTGGCACAAGCCGCTGTTCAGTTCCGGCAGCGCTCACGGCAACGATCTCGAAATCAAGCCCCTTTGGGATGCCCTCTATGAGGCGAACGCGGACGTGGTTATCAATGGCCACGACCACGACTACGAGCGTTTTGCTCCACAAACACCCGATGGAGCGCGCGATCCGGCGCGTGGCATCCGCGAGTTTGTGGTAGGCACGGGCGGAAAAAACCATCGCCCCTTCGGGGCCCCGAAGCCCAACAGCGAAGTTCGTGATGCCACCGCCTTCGGCGTCCTCAAACTCACCTTGAAGCCCAAGGGCTATGACTTTCAATTCATCCCCGAAGAGGACAAGACCTTCACCGACTCCGGCAGTGGCGCCTGCCACTAGGAATGTGGTGTCGCTCGGAATCCGCAAGACGTGAATTGCTGACCGAGGATCTTGCGAGCCGACTCGTCGTTCACTTGAAAGTGCCTTTCCTCTCTCCAACGAACAACTTAAAACGAACCACTTACAACTTTCTTTTTGTGGCAAAGTAGAATGGATGGCAGCTTCTGACACTTCCAGCGCCGCCGGGCGAATCGCATTCACTTATCCAAACTTCGTTCTTTTTCAATTGGCGCGTTTCTTCATGACCCTTTCCGGCGAAATGCAGTCCGTCGCGGTCGGGTGGGAGGTCTATGAAATCACCAAGCGCCCTCTCGCCCTCGGTTTTGTCGGGCTGGCGCAGTTCCTCCCCGCCTTTTTGCTGTTCCTGGTATCGGGCCACGCCGCGGATCGCTACGACCGGCGCAAGCTGATGTTCGGGTGCTATTGCGCTTCGGCCGCTTGCTCGGCCGCGCTGCTGTTTCTGACGCTGCGCGGTCACCGCTCTCCCGATCCTATTTATGCGGTGCTTGCTTTGTTAGGCGTTGCGCGCTCCTTTAGCGGTCCGGCGACGCGCTCGCTCCTCCCGCAATTGGTTCCCGCGAAGGATTTTCAAAACGCCGTAGCTTGGGCGTCGGTGTTTTTTCAGGGCACGGTGATCCTGAGTCCCTCGGTTGGCGGAATCATTTACGCCATAACGGGCGGGCCCGCCACGGTTTATACGCTCTCGTTCGTCGCTGCGCTTGCCGCTGCCGCTTGCACTCTCAAAATAAAGGTGGAATCAGCTGAACGTACTCCCGAGCCTTTGAACTGGAAAACCACCCTGGCCGGCCTGAGCTACATTTGGCGCGAGAAAGCGATTCTCGGCTCCATCTCTTTGGATTTATTCGCCGTCCTCCTGGGAGGCGCCGTCGCGCTGCTTCCCATCTACGCAAAGGAGATTCTTCTCACCGGTCCCTGGGGACTGGGCCTTCTTCGCAGCGCTCCCGCCGTCGGCGCAGCGGTCATGGCCATTTTGCTTGCGCACAAGCCTTTGGGGCGCCACGCTGGCACCCGGATGTTGTGGTGTGTCGCTGGATTTGGGCTGGCTACGATCTTTTTCGGCTTGTCCCGAAATCTCTTGGTCTCGCTGCTGGCGCTTTTTCTCGTCGGCGCCACAGACATGGTCAGTGTCATGGTTCGCCAGTTGCTCATCCAACTGGGCACGCCCGATGAAATGCGCGGCCGCGTCAACGCAGTGGATTCTGTCTTCATCGGGGCGTCCAACGAACTCGGTCAATTCGAATCCGGTCTCACCGCTCACTGGTTTGGAACGGTTCGAGCGGTGGTACTTGGAGGTGCAGGCGCAATTCTGGTGACGGGTTTATGGGCATGGTGGTTCCCCGAATTACGGCAGGCGCGCGAAACACCCAAGTTCGCAGACTGAACCGCTCGGGCCAACCTGGTTTCAGGAGACAGACGGCAAAATAAGAGGGCCGGCCTGGCAGCCGTGAACCCTGACTCGTCGAAGCACGAACGACTAAGAACCAAAGACCAAAGGCTATTTTTTCGCTGGCTTCGTTCCTTTGCCTTGCTTGGTTTCTTTCGCAGGCGCGCTTCCCATGTCGTCCATGGCCATAGACATAGGAGTCGAATTTCCTGCCAACAGTTCTTTCTTCACAGGTTCCGTGATTTTGTCCGCGTTTTTCACCAGCATCGTGACCTGCCAGATTTCCTTTTCGTCAACCTGGCTCTTGAATCCCGGCATCCCCGTCATGCGAATCCCGTTTTCTACCTTCCAGTAAGTCTCCCACGGCTCGTCGTCGGTAACGCCCGTTCCCTGAAAAAGCAGCGGCGGAGCGGGGAACATCCCTTTCGCGACGGCGGACTTCTGCTCACCTGGCAGCCCATGGCACGTGGCACATTGCTCCTTATAAACTTTCGCCCCGGCAATCAAATTCGGTTCATCAGCCGGAACCAGCGGCTGGGGATGCTGCAGTTTATCCAGGTAGGCGTGAAGCGCGATTTTCGCCATCTTCCTTTCGAATGGCATGGGGCGCGCCGCAGTCGCGACCGGCGCGAAACCCAACGAAAAATAAAAGTACATACACCCCAGAAGCAGCAGAATTCCAATCACGATTCCTAGGACCAACCCCTTGAACATACCGGTTCTCCTGTCCCTTCCGGGATCGCCATAATAACTTGTTCCGAGGGAGCCCATGATTCGGGCCTAGTCTAACGGTTTTCGCGCCAATTGTGCAGCCCCGTCGTAGGTTCCAAATGAGCCTGCGAATGGGTGCTCCGGCAACCCGCCAGCGTAACCTTTATTCTCGCCCGGCCGTCTTATGTAGGCGTAGACTTAGCTTTCCTGTAGTCTATGCCCCTCGTTGGAGCAGCCCTGGAAGTCTAGCCACGCTAGCCCTGCCTTTTTTGGAGGCTTGCTCGCACGAACGTAGGCATTTTGCAGCTTGTCAGGAGCGGATGAATGGGGCAGCTCAATTCAATGGACCTACCCGAACAGGGTAGCCGCGTGAAGACCGACACGTCGGCGGATAAGCCATCGAAGAATCGTTGGTGGCTCTGGGCGCTGGTCCTTGCCGGCATTGTCGTAGGCGTTTGGTATTTTCGGGGCGGGCACACGCCCAGTGAAGCGGCGAATCCTTCTGCCCCCGCAGCGGCGGGTCGAGGCCGGGGAGGCGCTGGCGGCATGGGTAATTTTTCAGTACCTGTTGTCGTTGCCACCGCTCAGCAAGGCGATCTTCCTGTCTACTTCAACGGTCTGGGCACCGTAACTGCCTTCAACACGGTGACCGTTCACAGCCGCGTGGATGGGCAACTCGTGAATGTCGCATATCGCGAAGGCCAGTACGTGCACGAAGGTGACCTGCTCGTGCAAATCGACCCTCGTCCCTACCAGGTTCAGCTGGAACAGGCCGAAGGCCAGCTCGCCAAAGATCAGGCCTTGCGCAAAGACGCGCAAGTCAATTTCGAGCGATACAAGCTTCTTTTTGATGAGGGGGTCATCCCCCAGCAGCAGCTCGACACCCAGGGTTCTCTCGTCGGCCAGTTTGACGGCGCCATCAAGTCGGACCAAAGCCAGGTGGACAACGCCAAGCTCCAGCTCACCTATTCCCGGATCACCGCTCCGATCACCGGCCGTGTAGGCCTCCGTCTCGTAGACCCTGGAAATATCGTGCACGCCAGCGATCAGAATGGCATCGTGGTCATCACCCAGCTTCAGCCTATCTCCGTTCTCTTTAGCTTGCCGCAAGACCAGCTTCCCCAGGTCAGCTCGAAGCTCCGCGCCGGAATTCAACTGAACGTTGAAGCCTATGACCGCAACGACACGCAAAAAATTGCCACTGGCAAGCTTCTTACCATTGACAATGAGATCGACACGACCACTGGCACCTACAAACTAAAGTCGGTCTTCAACAATTCCGATAATTCGCTATTCCCCAATCAATTCGTGAACGTACACCTGCTCGTGGACACGATGCACAACCTTACGATTGTGCCCGCTTCGGCCATTCAGCGCGGCCCCCAGGGAACTTACGTGTATGCCGTGGGCGGCGACAACACCGTCAAAATCCGCCCCGTTGCCGTTGCGCTGACCACTGCAACCAACGTTGGATTGAGCGGCGGCGTCAACACCGGGGACATCGTTGTTGTTGACGGGCAGGACAAGCTTCAGGACGGCAGCAAAGTCACGCCGACCACGGCTGGCCCAAGCAACGGCAACGGAGGCGCCCAGTCCGCTACCTCTGCCGCACCGGCCGCGCCCGCAAATCCCAATGCTTCTCCCGCGCCCAAACCACCTCGCGCGCAGTCCGGAGGTTCCCGGCGATGAGTCCGTCACGGCCGTTCATTCTGCGGCCGGTTGCCACCACGCTGCTCATGGTTGCTGTCCTGCTTGCCGGATTTGTGGCCTATCGTCAGCTTCCGGTTTCCGCCCTTCCGCAAGTTGACTATCCAACAATTCAAATCCAAACCTTTTATCCGGGTGCCAGCCCTGACGTCGTGGCCTCCTCCGTGACGGCGCCGCTCGAGCGCCAGTTCGGCCAGATCCCCGGCTTGAACCAGATGACGTCCGCCAGCTCGTTTGGAAGCTCTCTCATCACTCTCCAATTTGCGCTGGACCTCAACATTGATATCGCCGAGCAGGAAGTTCAGGCGTCCATCAACGGCGCATCGAACCTTTTGCCGCAGGGACTTCCCAATCCACCCATCTACAGCAAGATTAATCCTGCCGACGCGCCGATTCTCACTCTCGCGCTTACCTCGGACTCCCTGCCGCTTTCCAAAGTAGAGGACCTCGCGGACACGACACTGGCACAGAAAATTTCTCAGCTCTCCGGGGTAGGCTTGGTCGGCATCAGCGGTGGCCAACGCCCGGCCGTCCGCATCCAGGCCAATCCTACAGCGCTCGCGTCCTACGGGATGAGTTTGGAAGATCTCCGGACCGCTTTGAGCACGGCAAACGTCGATCAAGCGAAAGGCACTTTCGACGGCCCTCATCAGTCCTACACCATCGGCGACAACGACCAGCTCATTTCCGCGGACAGCTACAAACCCATCATCGTTGCCTATCGCAATGGCGCTCCCGTGCGCCTTACCGACGTGGCTAAGGTTTTCGACGGGACCGAAAATACAAAGCAGGCCGCTTGGGCCGATACCAAGCCTGCCGTCATCCTCAATATTCAGCGGCAACCCGGGGCGAACACCATCGCTGTGGTCGACCGCGTGAAAAAGCTTCTCCCGAACCTTCAGGCAGCGCTTCCGGCTTCGGTAAAGGTAGACACCCTCACCGACCGCACGACGACCATTCGCGCTTCCGTAGACGATGTGCAATTCACTTTGATCCTCACGATTGCGCTCGTGGTGATGGTCATTTTTCTTTTCCTTCGCAGCTTGCGCGCCACGATTATTCCTGCCCTCGCCGTGCCCCTCTCGATCGTAGGGACTTTTGGCGTGATGTACTTGAGTGGCTTTAGCCTCAACAATCTTTCCCTCATGGCGCTGACCATCTCTACCGGCTTCGTCGTTGACGATGCGATCGTCATGATCGAAAACATCAGCCGCTTTATCGAGCAAGGCGACTCGCCCGTCGAAGCCGCTCTCAAAGGCTCCGAGCAGATTGGCTTCACCATTATTTCGCTCACCGTCTCGCTCATCGCCGTGCTCATCCCCCTCCTGTTCATGGGAGACATCGTTGGCCGGCTCTTCCGCGAGTTCGCCATCACCCTGTCCATCACCATTCTCATTTCCGCTTTCGTTTCGCTTACGTTGACGCCCATGATGTGCGCGCAGTTGTTGCGCCACCAAAAAGAGGAAGAGCAAGGCAGGTTCTTTCGCTCCTCTGAGCGCATATTCGATTCCGTCATCGCTTACTACGGCCGCACCCTGAAGGTGGTCCTGCAGTACCGCACCACCACGCTGCTCGTCACCGTGGGCACGCTTGTTGCCACCATCCTTCTTTACATTTACGTTCCCAAGGGCTTTTTCCCCGTGCAAGACACGGGAATCATCCTCGGCGTGTCCGAAGCGGCGCAGAACACTTCTTTTGACGCCATGGCTCAGCACCAGCAACAATTGGCGAAAGTCATCCTGAAAGATCCGGCCGTTCAGAATCTTTCCTCTTTCATCGGAATCGACGGCACGAACACGACCCTGAACACGGGCCGCATTCAAATCAATCTCAAACCGCTTGCCGACCGGAAGATTCACGCATCCGATGTCATCCGCCGCCTCCAGCCGGAGCTCGCGAAAATTGACGGCATCTCCCTATTCATGCAGCCGGTGCAAGACCTTACCGTCGAAGATCGCGTGAGCCGCACGGAATTTCAGTACAGCCTGGAAGATGCGGACGCCAAGGAACTCGCCTACTGGGTGCCGCGCTTTATGGACAAACTCAGCGCCATTCCTGTGGTTCGCGACGTCGCCAGTGACCAGCTCAACCAAGGCCTTCTCGCTAACTTGGTGATCGACCGCGACACCGCCTCCCGTCTCGGCGTTTTGCCGTCCGCCATCGACAACACTCTCTACGACGCCTTCGGTCAGCGCCAGGTGTCCACCATTTACACCCAGCTCAACCAATATCGCGTGGTGCTCGAAGTCGACCCCGCGTTTCAGCAGGATCCGGACTCTCTGAAAGACATTTACGTGGCTTCGAACAGTGCGCTGCAGGTGTCTAGCGGCTCGACGGCTAACATCACCGGCAACGCCCAGACCAGCGTAAGCACCACCGCGAACGCGCAGGTTCCCCTTAGCGCCTTCACTCGTTTCGAGCCCGGCTCCGCTGTTCTCGCACTCAATCACCAGGGACAGTTTCCCGCCGTTACCGTTTCATTTAACTTGGCGCCGGGGGCCGCCTTGGGTGACGCGGTCAATGCCATCAACGAGGCTAAAGCCGAGCTCAACATGCCCGCCAGCATCCAAGCCACCTTTCAAGGCACCGCAGCGGCTTTCTTGAACTCCCTCGCTAACGAACCGGTGCTGATTCTCGCTGCCCTCGTCACCGTTTACATTGTGCTGGGTGTGCTCTATGAGAGCTACATTCACCCCATTACGATTCTCTCCACGCTCCCCTCCGCCGGCGTCGGAGCCATCTTGGCGCTCCTGCTTTTCAAAATGGAGTTCAGCGTTATCGCGCTTATTGGCTTGATTCTCTTGATCGGCATCGTCAAGAAAAATGCCATCATGATGATTGACTTTGCGCTAGAAGCGGAGCGCAAAGAAGGGAAGTCGCCTCTCGACGCTATCTACGAAGCTTGCTTGCTGCGCTTCCGCCCGATCATGATGACCACCATGGCCGCCCTGCTGGGTGCGTTGCCCCTAGCCATAGGCAGCGGCGTCGGGTCGGAGTTGCGGCGCCCTTTGGGCATTAGCATCGTTGGCGGGCTTCTCCTAAGCCAATTGCTCACGCTCTACACCACGCCGGTTGTGTATCTGGCATTCGATTGGTTGGCCCGCCGTTTTGCCGTGCATATCGGCAACCCCGTCGAAGAGCCCGCTCACGGTGACTAAAGGCAGGATGATGGAGCCCCAGGTGACGCGACCATGATGACCGCCAATTTTTCCGCTCCTTTTATCCGTCGGCCCGTGGCCACATCCCTGATCACCATTGCCATTGCGCTTTCCGGAATAGTCGCTTTTCGGTTTCTGCCCGTCTCGCCTCTGCCTCAGGTGGACTTTCCCACGATTAGTGTCATGTCGGGTCTGCCAGGAGCGAGTCCCGAGACCATGGCCTCTGCCGTGGCCACGCCTCTCGAGCGGCAATTCGGCCGCATCGCAGGCGTCACGCAAATGACTTCCTCGAGCAGCCTCGGTCAGACCAACATCACCCTGCAATTCGATCTCACTCGCGATATCAACGCCGCCGCCCGCGACGTGCAGGCCAGCATCAACGCTGCGCGCAGCCAGCTTCCCGCGGACCTTCCCGGCCAGCCAAACTACCGCAAAGTGAACCCTGCGGAGTCGCCGATCCTGATCCTCGTGTTAACGTCAACCAACATCCCCCCTGCGGATATTTACGATGCCGCCGATTCCATCATCGCCCAGAAGCTCGCGCAGGTTCAGGGGGTCGGACAGGTCGGGGTTTGGGGAAGCTCGAGCCCGGCCGTCCGCATCGAGGCGAATCCCTATAAACTCAATAGCTACGGAATCAGCCTTGAGACGGTGCGTGCATCGCTGCAATCGGCCAACGCCGATCTTGCCAAGGGTTCTCTTTCGGATTCTCAGAAATCGTGGGACGTCGCCGACACCGATCAACTCTTCAAGGCCTACGAATACGAGTCGCTGATCATCGGCGGCACCGGTCATAAGGGCGCTCCCGTCCGCCTGCGCGACATCGCCGAAGTCGTCGATTCCACCGCCGATATTCGCAATCTTGGTCTCTCCGGTGGCCATCGCTGTGTCCTCCTGGCGGTCTTTCGTCAGCCCGCCGCCAACATGATCGACACCGTCGATCGCGTGAACGCCATGCTTCCTGTATTGCGTGCGTCCATTTCTCCTTCTCTCCATCTCAGCGTCGCCGTCGATAGAAGCACCACCATTCGCGCTTCCGTGCACGATGTCGAAGTGACGCTCGTCATTTCTATCATCCTCGTCATCCTGGTGGTCTTCGCATTTCTCAGAAGCACCTGGGCCACCATCATTCCGAGCGTCGCCGTTCCGCTTTCCCTCATCGGCACGTTCGGCGTCATGTATCTCTGCAAGTACAGCCTCGACAATCTGTCGCTCATGGCTCTTACGATCTGCACTGGCTTCGTCGTGGATGACGCGATTGTGGTTATTGAAAACATTACCCGTCACATCGAAAACGGAATGAAGCCTTTCCCGGCGGCCATCAAAGGCGCCAGTGAAATCGGCTTTACCGTTCTCTCCATGAGCGCCTCCCTGGTGGCCGTGTTTATCCCCATCCTCATGATGCCGGGCATTGTTGGGCGTCTGTTCCGCGAATTTGCCGTGGTCTTGAGCGTGGCCATCGGAGTTTCTCTCTTCGTTTCGCTGACCACTACGCCGATGATGTGCGCCCGCTTTTTGAAGCACGAGTCCGGGCGCCACAATTGGATCTACAGGCTTTTTGAAAATGCCTTCAACGGCTTGGTGCACCTTTACGATATTTCCCTGAGGTGGGTGCTTCGCCGCCAGTTGCTGGTTCTCGGAGCGACCTTCGGAACTGCGATTCTCTGCGCCTACCTGTTCTTTACCGTAAATTCGGGCTTCTTTCCCCAGCAAGATACCGGCCGCTTCGGCGGGATGGTCCAGGGCGATCAGGACCTTTCCTTCGCGGCGATGGAACAGAAAATGCGCGTCTTTTCCGACATTATCCTGAAAGACCCGGCGGTCGATACTCTGACGGCGTTCGCCGGCGGCGGCGCCGGCGGCAGCAGCGCGCACATGTTCGGGCAGCTCAAGCCTCTCAGCGAGCGGAAAATCAGTATTGATCAGGTCATTGCGAGAATCCGCAAAGCCTCGTCAAAAGTGCCGGGGGCTGCGCTTTACCTCCAGGCCGTCCAGGATCTTTCCGTCGGTGGCCGCGGAAGCGCGGCGCAATATCAGTACACATTGCAAGCCGACAATCTGGAAGACCTCAAACATTGGGCTCCCATCCTTCAGCAGCGCCTCGCCACCATTCCCGAACTGCGCGACGTGAATTCTGACCAGCAGATGCACGGTTTGCAGAGTTCCCTGGTCATCGATCGTGACACCGCTTCTCGCCTCGGCGTCTCCATGCAAAACATTGACAATACCTTGAACGACGCCTTTGGCCAGCGCCAGGTGTCCAACATTTATAAGGGCCTGAATCAGTACCACGTGGTGTTGGAAGTCATGCCCAGCGCGCAGCAAAGTCCCGAGGCGCTCAAATCAATTTATGTGCCGGCCTCCAGCCACCAATTGGTGCCCCTCAGCGCTTTTGCCCACTACGAGCCCTCCAGCACCTCGCTTTCCGTGAATCACCAGGGGATCTTCCCGGCCATCACGCTCTCCTTCAATCTCGCTCCGGGGGCGTCACTCGGTCCCGCCGTTCAGCACATTCTGGACGCCACGCGGCAAAGCGGCGTTCCCCCGACCGTACATGCCACGTTCCAGGGCACGGCCCAGGCTTATCAGGAATCTCAGGCCTCGCGGTGGTTTCTCATCATCACCGCGCTTGCGGCCGTGTATATCGTGCTCGGAATTCTGTACGAGAGTTTTATCCATCCCATCACCATTCTTTCTACCATTCCTTCCGCGGGCATTGGAGCCATCTTGGCCATTAAGATTGCTCACACCGACTTGAACATGATTGCGTTGATCGGCATCATCTTGCTGATTGGAATCGTGAAGAAAAACGCCATCCTGATGATTGATTTTGCCGTGCAGTTGGAAAGGGAAGAGAACCTCGCGCCCTTGGAGGCCATCTACAGGGCCTGCTTGCTGCGCTTCCGGCCCATTCTGATGACTACGATGGCCGCATTGTTCGGGGCCTTGCCCCTCGCACTAGGTGCTGGCGTCGGCTCCGAGCTGCGCCGCCCGCTGGGCGTTACCATCATTGGCGGCCTTATCGTCAGTCAGATGCTCACGCTCTTCACCACGCCGATTGTGTACATCTACATGGATCGCTTCCAGTCCTGGCTGCGCAGCCTTTTCGGCGGCGCACCGGCTCCGGTTCACGCCCCCGCGCATTCCGACTAAAGCTTTCTCGCGCCGTTGCGTCATCGCGGGCTTCATGGAAGAATGCCGCATGCCCAATTCAAAATGCTTTCTGTTGCCGCTCCTTCTGGCTTTCTCATCCTTTGCCGCCGTCTCGACGAGCGCGCAATTGACACGGCCCGACGCCGAAAAAAAGCTCGCTCACGACATTTACAAGGAATTCATAGAAATCCAGTCCGGCTTCACTACCGGCTCCACGACTCCTGTCGCAGAAGCCGCTGCCGCGCGCCTCAAAGCCGCCGGGTTTTCCGACTCGGATCTTTTTCTCGGCGGCGCCAATCCGCGCAAAGCCAATCTGGTCGTCCGTTATCGCGGAACCGGCAAGCTGAAGCCCATTCTTTTGCTCGCTCACACCGACGTCGTCGAAGCCAAGCGCGAAGACTGGAGCATGGATCCATTCCAGCTCAACGAGCGCGACGGCTATTTCTACGGCCGCGGCACCGGCGACGACAAAGCGCAGGCCGCCATCTGGCTCGCCAACTTGATGCAATACAAAAAAGAGGGGTTCAAGCCCGATCGCGACATCATCGTCGCGCTCACCGCCGATGAAGAAGGCGGCGGGCCCTTTAACGGTGTGGACTGGCTGCTTGCCAATCATCGCGAGTTAATCAACGCGGAATTTGCCCTCAACGAAGGTGGTTGGGGCGAAATGATCAACGGCAAGCGCGTCGCCAACTATTTGCAAGTTGCCGAAAAATATGTCGTCAACTTTCGCCTCGAAGTGCGCAACAAAGGCGGCCACAGCTCGCTGCCGGTCGCTGACAACGCCATCTATCACCTCGCGGGCGCGCTCGAGCGTCTTTCACAGTTTGCCTTCCCGCTCAAAACCAACGAGGTGACCAAAGCCTATTTTCAGCAGATGGCCAATCTCGAAAACGGTCCTCTCAAAGAGGGTCTCGCCGCCGTCGCTCAAGGCTCACCGGAAGCCATGCAGCGCGTTGCCGCCAGCTCTGCGGCTTTCAACGCCACCTTGCGCACCACCTGTGTGGCGACGCTTTTGGAGGGGGGCCACGCCGTGAACGCCCTGCCGCAACTCGCTGCCGCCACCGTCAATTGCCGCGTTCTGCCCGAAGATTCAGCCGACGATGTCCTCAACACCATGCGCAAAGTCGTCGCCGACGGTGAGGTTACCCTGAAATTCTTCGGCCAGCCGGAGCCCGGTCCCGCTTCTCCATTGCGTTCCGACGTTCTGGACGCCGCACGCCGCGCCACCGAATCGCATTGGCACGGCGTTGCTGTCGTGCCCAACATGGTCATGGGCGCCACCGACGGCCGCTACCTCCGCATCGCCGGCATACCCACCTACGGCATTCAGGGGATTTTCATCGATCGCGACGACGTTCGCTTCCACGGCCGCGACGAGCGCATCCTGGTCAACTCATTTTACGAAGGCCAAAGCTTTCTCTACGACTTCGTCAAGCTCCTGGCCAAACCCGGTAACTAAAGCGCTCGAAACCGGTGTCCAATTCTTCGTTCTTGGTTGTCAATTTTCTTTTTTCGGTTTTTCGTTCGTCGCCGAGCCGGATCTCTCGAGCTCAGAGGGAAAAACTAGGAACCAACAACTTCCAACTAAAAACCGCCTTTACGCGCTGCCAATCAGCCAGCCCGTCAAGAAGACCAGGACGCCACCCACCACCACCTGAAACGTCGCCTGCAAAAACGGGGTGTCCATGTATTTATGCCGCACATAGCTGATGACGCAGAGTTCGACGGCCACAACGATCACGGCAACGAGCATGGCCACACGAAAACTCGAAATCACGAACGGAAGCGTGTGCCCGATACCTCCCGCCGTGGTCATCAAACCGGTCACTGCGCCGCGCAGCCAGGGTGATCCCCTTCCCGTCAGCGAGCCGTCGTCGGAAAGCCCTTCGGAAAACGCCATCGAAATTCCCGCGCCGATCGAAGCCGCAAGCCCAACCAAAAACGCATCCCAACTGTGCTTCGTCGCAAACGCCGCCGCAAATAGGGGAGCCAGCGTCGAAACCGAACCGTCCATTAGTCCCGCCAGCCCTGGCTGCACGACCTGCAGCAGGAACAATTTGCGATGCGACTCGTCTTCCTGAGCTTTTGTGCTGGCCGTCAAGTGCTTTTCTTCCAGCTCGCCCGCCGTCTGCGTGTGTTTTCGTTCTTCGTCGGCAAGCTGATACAGCAATTCGCGCGTGGACGCATCGCTTGTCCGCGTGGCCGCCTTGTGATAAAAGCGCTGCGCTTCGAGCTCCATCACTTCGGCTTGTTTGCGCGCCACCTTCACTCCCAGCGGCCGCACCAGCCACACCGGCTTTCTCTGCAGGAATCCTTTCACGTTTTCCCGCCGAATCAGGGGAATGTGTTCCCCGAAGCGCTTGCGGAACGTGGCGATCAGCCGGTCGCGGTGCTCGACCTCTTCTTTGCGCATGTCCTCGAACATGTCTGCCGTCGAGGGATACGCCTCGCGCAGCGCATCGGCAAACTCTCCGTAGATACGCCCGTCTTCGTCCTCCGCGGCGATGGCAATCGCCAAAATCTCCTTCTCGGTCAATTCCTTGAATTTCTTCAGCATCGTCCGTGCCTCGAATTTCCCGTAGAGGCCGGAGCGGAATTTATCCCGATCCGGTCGGGAGCCCGGCCCTTCTCACTTTGATTTGAGGAGTAAGAATCGCACAAGGCGACAGGGAAGTCATCTTGGTGCGCCTGGATTTTGCAAGCGCCTTTCTGGCTCCACTCTGTGCCTGGTCCCTGCCGTTCCGCCTGCATCTTCCCGCGTCCACTTTTTGCTTGACATACGAATTAATTAGTACTAAACATCTGGTATGCGCCCCAAGCACAATACGCTCACCCCCCAGGAACTCGAAATCATGAAGCTCGTCTGGCAGCGCGGCGCCGCCACCGTGCGCGACGTTTACGAAGCCCTCCTCGAGCGCCGCAAAATCGCTTACACCAGCGTCATGACCATGATGAAAATCCTCGAAACCAAGGGCTATCTCAAAAAGCGCCGGCAGGACCGCGCCTTCCTTTACCGTCCCGCGCAGCCGCAAAAGCAAATCATCAGCGGCATGATTCGCGAATTCATCGACCGCGTGTTCAATGGCTCAGCCGAGCCTCTCCTCGTCCACCTCGTCAAGTCGCGCCATCTCAGCGAAAAGGATTTGCAAAAGATTGTCCGCATGGTCGAGGAAAGCGAATGAGGGTTCGAGCCAAAACTCTCGCGCGTAGCATTGAAGGAGCCGTTCATGGACATGCCGCTGTGGTTTTCTAACTTGCTCTTCTGGAGCCTTCAGGTAGGTCTTCTGGTCCTGGCGGCTGCATTTCTCGCGGCGCTGCTCGAGCTTCGCCAGCCTCACGTCCTTCTCGCGTATTGGCGTTCGCTCCTCGCAGTCAGCTTGCTGCTCCCGTTGCTCCAGCCCTGGCATCGCCCGCCCGCCATCCCAGCGCCATTACTCTCTGTCGACTTCGACGTTCCACTTCCATCCGTTCCCGTCCCCGCGCATTGGCATCTTCCCAGCCTTCAAACGCTCGCGCCAATTCTTGGCATCATCATTCTCGCCGGGATCGCCCTTCGCTTCGTTATCCTCGCAGTTGGCCTCCTGAAACTTCGGCGCCTCCGCCAAACTTCCCGGCCCATCGAAACTACCGCGGAGTCCGCCGCAGTTCTCCAAGCCCTGCGCGCGCTATTTGATGCTCCCGCGGAGTTTCGCCTTTCCTCCCAGGTCGATTCGCCCGTCACTTTCGGTTTAGTCGCGCCGGTGGTGCTCCTTCCTGACCGTTTTCCGACCCTCGAGTTGCGCTTCCAATCCGCGATTGCCTGCCACGAACTGCTTCACGTCCGCCGTCGCGATTGGGCCCATCATCTTGTCGAAGAAGCGGGCCGCGCTCTGTTTTGGTTCCATCCCGCCATTGCCTGGCTCATCTCGCGCATGCGCCTCGCGCGCGAGCAGGTTGTGGACCTCGAAGTCATCCGTCTCACCAACGCGCGCAAGTCCTACCTCGAAGCCCTGCTTGAGTTCACAAATGGCCGCACCGGTCTCGCAGCCATTCCCGCGCCGCCTTTTCTCGCCGAACGCCAGCTCGTCGAGCGGGTTGCACTCATGCTGAAGGAGGTTCGTATGTCTCAAAGAAGACTAATCGTTTCGTTAGCTCTCATCTCGTCCTGCCTCGCTCTGGTCATCGCTCTCGCTGCGTGGACTTTCCCGCTCAAAGCAGCGCCGCGAGCGCTACAAAACGCGCCTCAAGGAGGCGTTTCTGGCGGAGTCGAAGGAGGCATTACAGGAGGTGTTGCCGGTGGAGTGAGCAGCCGCAACTCACAAGACGTGCCTACCGTCTACAACAACACTATCTGGGTTGACACCGTGAAGCGTGGTCCCATGGTCCGCCAGGTTCGTGGCCTCGGAACGCTTGTCCGCGACGAATCCTCCGGGCAATTGCTCGCTAGAATCACGTTGCCCGAAGTGATGGTCTCCGACATACGCACCAATCGGAGCGCCACAATTCAGAACCGCAGCGACCTTCTTGTGAAGGGTCACGTAGTCCGGCTCGACGCGGAAGTGTTAGAGGGAAATCGCGCTGTGTATGTTGCGCTCGACTCCGCTCCCGCCGCCGGAGTCAGTGCTGGCACCGAGATCGACGGCACCATTGACATCGAAAAGATCGACAACGTCCTTCACGTCGGACGCCCGATGAATGCTGCCGCGAATAGCGAGGCGAACCTCTTCAAGCTCAGCAACGATGGCTCGGAAGCCGTTCGCACGACCGTGAAGCTTGGCCGCGCCTCGGTGAATACCATCGAAATCCTCGACGGCCTCCAAGAGGGCGACAAAGTCATCCTCTCCGACATGTCCAGCGTTGGCAACCCCGCACGCATCCGCTTGATTCAAGATGCTTCGCAACCTCAAACAACTCATCAAGAGAAGCCAGCCTCTTACCCATCTTGCCGGTACTGCCCAAATCCCGACTATCCCGAGGAAGCGCGCAAAGCAAAGATTTCTTCCGCCAAAGTCGTGCTCCAAGTCTCGGTCTTGGAGAGTGGCGATGTCGACCCGCAGGACATTCGGGTTCTTAAGGATCCAGGCAACGGCTTTGCGGACAAAGCCATTAGCGCCGTGAAGACGTGGAAGATGAAACCCGCCACCCTCAGTAATGGCACGCCGGTTAAGATCAGCGTGCCGGTAGAAGTTTCGTTCCAGATGAAAACGAAATAAGGGGCGAAAGTAACTCCTCGCCTTTTTGCTTCGCCCGGCTAGGGCACGATGGCAATCACCCGCAAAGGGCTCCCGGAGCCGCCGACAATCTTCAGCGGCGCGGCAATGACCATCGCGCCGGTCGGCGGAAGCTGATCCAGGTTGCACAGGCTGGCCAATCCAAACTTGCCGCTGCCGTGCATCAGGTAGTGATTGGGGAACGGAGGGTCAAACGTCGCCGCCTGGCCGGCATCGGTGCCAACCGTCTCCACACCAACACCCAGCACGTCTCGCTCCTTCGCGAGCAGCATGCTTGTTTCTTTCGCGAGTCCCGGAGTGTGTGGCCCATTCTCCCTCAAATTGATGTATTCCATCGGGTCGGTCCGCCTCGACCAATCCGTTCGCAGCAGAACCCACGCGCCCACCGGGATGCGCCCGTATTGTTCCTCCCACTTTTGCACGCGCTCGGCCGTCACCAGATAGTTCGGGTTGCTCGCCACTTCCTCGCGTACGTCGATGACGCAGGCGGGCCCCACAAATTTATGCGGCGAAATCCGGTCCACGGTGTTATCCGCCAGGTCTTTTCCGGAGACCCAATGCACGGGCGCATCAAAATGCGTGCCGGTATGCTCGCCGGTCTCGAAACCATTCCAGTACCACGCGGGACCGCGCTCGTCGTACCGCGATAGCTCCCAGATTTTGAACGCCGGCGTGTTGTTCCATTGGCTGGGCAGCGGCAGCAAAGGCGTCTGGGGACTCAACGGCTGGGTCAGGTCTACCACTCGCAACCGCCCGGCGCGAAGCTCTTCCACCAGCTGCGTCAAGACGTTTGACATTCGTCTCCTCCCAAACCTTGCAGGATCCGGCCGTTCCTGTAGGGGCGCAGCATCGCTCGGCCCTCGCAAGCTCTACGAAACCAGCCCCGGCGTTGTAGCGCCCGCTTGTTTACCCCGAGGGAAGTCGAGGGGCTGGAGCGGGTCGTTTCTCGACTTGCTGCGCAGGTCCGTTCAATCACCAGCTCTTCTCTATTGCTTTCTCAGCGGACTCTGCGTCTCTGCGTTACCTTTTTGTTCCCCTTCGATAACGACAGTCGATCTTCAGGTGTCCTGAGTGACCGGGCATGACGCGAGAATTGAAAGCGGTTCTCTAGCAACGTCAAGCCCGTGACATAGGCCGCAGGGCCGGTAGCTTCCACCTTGGCGATAATGGTGGTCAACTCGTTCGCTTGCACCCCGCCAATCACCGCCGCCTTGAAACTTTCCAGATCGCGCACCGTCGCGACTCTCGGAATGCCCGCCGCGCGAGCGATTCCTTCGAGGTCCGTACCTGTTCCCGTCGCGGTTGGGAAGCCGCCAACAGAAAGCAGGCTTTCGTTATCGAAAACGATATGGACAAGATTCCGCGGCCGGTAACGCGCCATGGTGCTAAGGCTGCCCAGATTCATCAAAAGCGAGCCGTCGCCATCGAGGACGATCACTTTTTGCTCCGGCATGCAAAGCGCCAGGCCTAACCCCGTCGAAGACGACAGTCCCATCGCATGCTGCAAATAGAAAAAGTTCGCGCGGTGCCCCAGCGATTGCAACTCGGCCGGAAGCGCTCCCATGATGGTGACGACCAGAGACTTCTCCAGTTCCGGGTAAATGGCACGCAGGCAGTCGACGCGCAGCATCATTTTTCCCAAATCATTCCTCCCACATCAAGTCGCGCGTCAGCAGAACGGCGACGGGCTGCAAGCTGCTTTCCGCCAGCCTCTGCGCGTGGCAAAGGCGCTTTTTGGCGGTTTCCGCCTCGTCCAGGAAGCAGTAGGGGATCCCCAGCGCCCGCAAGAGCGGCTCGGTCACATTTCCGCCTTGCGTTTGCCACGGATCGCGCTCCCCGAAGGAACCGCGATAGCTGATCAGCATCAATAAAGGGATTTTGTAAAGATGCGCGAAAGAGACGATGCCGTTAATCGCAGCCAGGAAGCCGTGATTCTGCATCAGCATGGCCGACTTCACTCCCGCAAAGTGCGCCCCCGCCGAAATTCCAACCCCTTCCTCCTCCTTGGCGAGCCGTACCAAGGTCATTTCCCGGTCTTGCTCCGCCAGGCGGATCAGATGCACCAGCCACGTCTCCGGCAGCGCCGAAAGCAGGCGCACGCCGCATTCCTTTAAAGCGCCATAGATCAGGCTCGAGTTGACGGAAGATACTGGCATAACTGTCCGCAATGATGCGGCGGAGACTATAGCGCAACTTACTTGCTCCTAGTACCAAATAAAGGCGCGCATCAGCGGCTGCGGCAAGGGAGGAGACCCAAGGATTCACCGCGCGACTTGTCAGACTGTCACTTCTGCCAGTGTGGGAACCCGCCTTGGGCTTCTAACTTTGAATGTTAAAGCGGGCAAAGAACACACCGACTCGGGAATGAGACAGCTAGTGGACAATAGGGACTACGTGAATCGGGCTGTTGAGGTGTCCACCCACGTCGGGCTGGTATTCCTCTTGGTTGCCGCTTGTTTCCTTATTTTGCGTCCCTTCCTTCCTTTAATTACTTGGGGAATTATCATCGGTATCGCCGTTTACCCGGGTTACGAAAAGCTGCAGCGTGCCTTGCGCGGCCACGGAGTGCTGTCCTCAGTCCTTATTACCATTCTCCTTTTAACCTTGTTAATCGTTCCGGCGCTCCTGCTCGCAGGAACATTGGTTGGAGGCATACAAACCCTCGCACCACAGCTGAAGGATGGAACGGCAATGATCCCGCCGCCCCCCGCCAGAATCGAAGGCTGGCCCGTCATAGGTGTTCCTCTCAAAAACGCGTGGAGCCTGGCTTCGACGAACATGACCACCGCCCTCAAGGGCTTTGCTCCTCAAATCAAAGCGATGGTCGCCGGCTTGCTATCCGCCTCTGCCGGAATTAGCCTCATCATGCTGCAATTCGCTCTCTCCATCGTCGTTGCCGGAGTCCTTCTTGCCAAAGCCAAGAACGCAGTCGGAGGCGCGGATTCAGTGGCCATCCGTATTTTTGGCGAAAGAGGTCCGGAGTTTGAGCGGCTCGCCAGCGCCACCATCCGTAGCGTTACTATAGGAATTCTTGGCGTGGCTTTGATCCAATCGCTTCTCGCGACCCTTGGTTTTGTTTTGGCAGGACTACCGGCCGCCGGTTTGTGGGCGATTCTGTTCCTGATTGCCGCCGTGCTGCAGGTGGGAACGCTGGTCCTTATTCCTGCCGTCATTTATATGTTCGCGATCTCGAGCCTTACCAAAGCCGTGATTTTCTTGATTTGGTGCCTCGTCGTGGCCCTGATGGACAACGTACTGAAGCCCATTCTCTTGGGGCGAGGCGTCCCAGTTCCCATCGCGGTGGTATTTCTCGGTGCGATTGGCGGGTTCGTGGCGTTGGGCATAATCGGTTTGTTCGTTGGTGCGGTCATTTTATCGGTGGGTTACAAGGTGTTCATCGCCTGGCTAGATCGAACTCCCGCCAATTCGCAGGAGATTTGATAGAAAACGCAACTATTTTCAAAAACGTAAGGAGCGTTTCATTGGGTGCTCCTTCCCGCATCTCTCGCTGCTCTTGCAAACGTGATGAGTAGTGCAAACATCATGCTAACCGATTTAGCGGAGGCCTACCTGCGCCGTCGCTACTCGATTCTGTTCTATACGCTCTTCCTTACCATGGTGGCGGCTCCAGCTCTTAGCGGCTTAAAACTGAGCGGAACCCTGTTCGAGTCACTCGTGGCTGCAAGCCTCCTTGCCGCAATCATACCGGCCAACTCGGTGAAACGCCGATCCCTTCTGCTGGGGCTCATGATCGTTGTCTGGCTGGCGCGTCCACTTACCGATTGGCTCGGGCACAAGGTGCTCTCCGCGATGACGCTGGGAACGTGGACCATGATTGGCATGTTTGCAGCAGTTTCGGCGCTGCGCTTTGCCATGGGCGCTACCGAGGTCGATGCCGAGCATCTGTATGCGGCTCTTAGTGCTTACTTGCTTGCCGGTATTTGCTTCGGTCTCTTGTATTGGGTTCTTGAACAGATCAGCCATGGCGCCTTCGCCGCGAGCGGCCAATTCTCCCAGACGAGTGCAATCTATTTTAGCTTCGTTACACTGGCGACGCTTGGTTACGGGGACATCGCGCCGCGTGCGGACTTCGCCAGGGGCCTGGCCATCGTCGAAGGCGTTGGCGGGCAACTGTTCCTGGCAGTTCTGGTCGCCCGCCTTGTCAGCCTGTATTCGAAACCGGGAAAATCAAATGGACAGTGATTGGCAGTTCTTCACTATGATTTTTCCACTGATTTGTGGTGAGACTCTTTCAGTATCTGGAGGTACACAAAAGCGGCGCCCACTCCAATCAATACCTGCCACCAATGTTGGTATCCCGTCCCAACATAGGCCGCAACAATGGTAAGAACCGCGGCAAGGAGCCGGGCAGTATAAGGACGGTCTTTTAATCCTAGCGCCTCAAAAATGGCCGTCAACACCCAGAAAACAACCAAACCCAGTATCACAAAAAGGATGGCATCAAGCATGGTTTGGAACCCTTCGGCAGATGCGCGCTTTTGAGTTACAAAACTCAAAATGCGCCATGAGAACAAAAGGCATTCGTTGAAAAGACCATTCGGTGTCGACGAAGAACCTACAAACTGCAAACCAAGGTAAGGGTCCGCAGGGGTTGCACGCGGACCCTTGTGAACGGGACTTTTTGTCTAACGTCCTACGCCGATGCTCCCGCAACACGTTCGGCTACCTTCGTCTCGATGAATTCCCTGAGGAAGCGTTGTGTCCGTTCCACAAACGTCATTTTGGCTGCAAGGCAGGTTTCCAATAGCAGACTGACTCCATGATGCCCAACCGCTTCTGCTGCTGCGATTAGGGCGCGGTACTCGCTGATGCGAAACTGTGCAAGGTGATTGAGTTTCATCAATGCGAAAATACGTCTGGCCGCGGGACCTTGAATTTCAGCCAGCTCCCTGCGGAAGTCTTCTATCAACGTTTCCTGCAACCGCCCAGTGAGCTTTGCGGGCTGCTCGCCGAGAAGTTTGAAGCACTCGTCGAGCGTATCAAGAACCTTGCCTGATACGAATGCTCGCGCCTTCAGTGCATCTTTGATCTGAGAATCTTGAACCAACTGTCCAAGCTCCTCATAGATCTTCTCGGCTTTTTCTGCCCCCTGTCGTACATCGGTGAGCAGCATCACAAAAAGCTCTCTCGGGGTTTTTATCGGCATAGGCTTCCTCCTTGTGCAAAAGGGTTTGCACCTCACGTGATTCAACTCTAGGAGGAATCGGGTGCGCAGCTGGCAAAAGTACCAGCGCGATGCTGCCGATTCTACGATTTCCGATTTACACTGGAGCCGCGGCGTTGAACCGGCCTCAGACTTGGTAATTTCGCATCGACCACTCGCCCGGAGCGCGAAGGCTACTTTAAGAGATACACGACCGTCGTCTCGGTGTCGGCCGGATTCGGCGTCGGATCCCCATAGATCTCCCACGAGTGCCCCGCGGACTCTCTCTGATTCGCCGCCATCCACTCTCCGATCGCATCGTGCGCCTCGTTCATGCGCTGGTACGGGCCGCGGTGGACGGCGACGGCAGCCTCGCCCCCTGGCGTTTCGGTTGCGTACACCTCGCCCGCACGTTCAAATGTGCCCGTGACCTCGACACCGAAGTCGCACAGGATTGGCGCGCCCGCCTGGGTCGGGTGGTGATAGAGAAAAATGTTATGGCCATCGGTCCGCAGCCCCGGCTTGCTGCGAAGGAACTCCCAGACCTTGCCCAGCGCCGGCCCCCACGCCGACCCAACCGCGCCCGGCGCAACCTCGCGCCGCACCGCAGCCATCTTGTGGGGGTAAACAGTGTTCAAGCTGACGGACGCCGGCATTCTTTCCTCCCAGTACATATTCGGTCGGTGATTCTAAACCAAGATCGCGACGTTGCTGCCCGGGCAGGCCACTGCTCGGCCGCGTGCAAAATCCTGGCGATGTGGACGGTATCGCCACTGACTTGATACAGGATGATGTAGGGCAAAGAGGGAATTACGAGTTCGCGTGTTCCGTGTTTCTTGCCGATGCGGCCACGGTTGGGGCAAGTCTCGAGGGCCAGTGGCGGATTCATAGATGGAACGGACGGCCCGATGGTCGCTTACAGCGCGGGGTACAGGATTTGCACAAACACGTCGCCGTTAAAGAAGCCTTTGCCCCAGGCGTCTTCGAGGTCGGCGAAGGGCTTGGCGGCAGCGGCTTCCTGCGCGGATTTTCCGGCGGCCTTCAACTTCGCAACACGTTCGCGCGCGGTGACCAGCATGTCTCGGAATTTCACAATGTCGGCCTTGGTGGCCAGCGGGCCGTGGCCGGGGACAATCTTGGTATCGTTGTTGGCCAGCTTCAGAATCTTATCGTTCGCCGCGATCATACCGCTGACTTTGCCACCCGTGCCGCTATCAATGTAGGGATAGAAGCCATTGAAAGACAGGTCGCCGGTCTGGATGACGTTGGCTTTTTCAAAGTGGATGAAGATGTCCGTATCGGTGTGCGCGGGAGCGACGTGCTCGAGCGCGAGGGTTTCGCCATTGGCCTGTAGCTTGTGCGTGGCGGCGAAGGTTTGCGCCGGCCACGCATCCGCGGGCGAAGGCGGGAAGTGCAACCCGAGAACGGGCAGGTCATGCGTCTCGGCCATGCGCTTCTTGGTGTTTTCGTGCGCGAGAATCGTCGCGCCCGCGGCGTGCAAAGGCCCGTTGTTGTCCACGTGATCGAAATGCCAGTGCGTGTTGACGACGGTTTTCACGGGCGCGTTGCCGATGGCGTCGAGCGACTCCTTGAGCTTCGGCCACGCCGGCGAGACGAACGTGTCCACCACAATTTTGCCGTCGGGGCCGTTGAGAACGGTGACGTTTCCGCCAGGCCCGGCGAGCATGGTGAGATTCTCCGCGAGCTTTTCGGCCTGAATCGGGTTGGCGCCCATCTGCGCGCGAAATGCCGCGGCCGCGTCGGCGGGAGCGCTCTGCTGCGGGGCGTTCGAGAGAAATGCAGCCCGCAGCGAGGCGGGGAAGAGTTGCGCCAGGAAGGCGCTTCCCGCAAGCGTGCCGGAATCGCGCAGCATCGCGCGGCGTGAAGTCGGTTTCAGAAAGGAGTTCGAGGACATCGTTTCACCTTTCGATTTTTGAGATGGGTTTGCCGCTGGGTCTGAGCTGGCACTATACCCCAGGGCCCTGCTCCTGTCATCCCGAGCGAAGCGAGTGATCCTGGCAAGGAGTTGGTACCGGCAGGATCGGTCGAACGAGCGTAGACCGCAGAGTAAGGGGCAGCGCCAGTCGCATTGACTATAGCGAGGCTGCTCTCCGGGGCGATTGCCCGGGCCGGCCGGTGGTTTTATTTGTGGTATATTGCATTATTGGGTACTACACTTGGGACTCTCTCCCTGCGTTTTCGCGGCGAGCCCCATTTCGTCCTCACTTTTTCCTCAGGTTTCTCACCGGCGGCTTTCTTTTGTAGTACCCACGTACTACTATTTTCCCTGCGAGGCACTACCCTTTTAGGGGTACGACTTCGCCATAGGTTTTTGTGTCGCCACGGCACTAGACTTTTCTTGGATAGACAGGATTTGTCCGGAAGGTCGGGTTCACAATGTCGGCACACCAAGATTTCGTACAGAAGCTCATGACTCAGAAACCCACAGAAACACCAACCAAGCTGGCGGGTACGCAGACCGAGCGGCGAGGCAACCGCCGCTGCAAAATCACGCAGCTCATGCGCATTCGCCCTTCGGATCCGAAGAAGCCGCATTTCGAGGACTTGCGCGGCTCGGTGAGCGTGTCGCGGTCCGGCGTCTATTTTCAGTCGAGCGAGGCGGCCTATGAGGTGGGCTTGCGGCTCTTTGTGACCATGCCTTATTCCAATAACCCAGCCGCGCTGAATCGCGAGTACCTGGCGGAAGTCGTGCGCCGCGACGTTTTGCCCACCGGCATGTTCGGCATCGGCATTAAGATCCTCATGGAAATGGGCATGCAACACTCCTACAACTTCGGCGGCAGCACCCCGTTCTAACGCCTTTCAACACATCATGCGTAGCGGCGGCCTTCGGGCTCCCCTCTCTCTCTTCCAATGTAGGGCAAAAACGGGTGCGCGGCTGGGCGTTTGCTGTTGGCGGTAGAGAGGGACAAGCGAATCCCCGCGGGACTTCGCCCGATGCAGGGCACCAGGGTAGAAAGCTCGATCGGTGCAATGAATTCCTTGAAGACGGGAAAGCGGCGAAGACAGCTAGACGGTTGCTGCCGAGGGCTTCTCGCGCGGCGGTCGGAAAAACAAGAACGGGCGTCCCTGTTACGGGGCGCCCGTTCCTGTGTTTGGGGGTGGAGAGAACTCGTTACAAAGCTGGTCCTTGTTGCTACGCCTGTCCCAGGATCCGCATGGTGCGATGGCGAATCATGCCAAGCTGGCGGTTCAAGGGATGCGTGCGGGAAAGGAAACTCAATACTGGAGCGCGGCGCTGCGTCAGCTTGTTGATGGCGACGGTCAGTCGCACGTCGCGGCGGGCAAATTTCAGGCCGGATTCGAGGGCTTCGCGGGCGTCTTCACGGCGGCCGGCGGCAGCGTAAACTTCCGCCAAATTCAAATAGAGCTGCGCTTGATTTCTCTTCATGCGAACGGCGGAGTCGCAGAGGCGCTCAGCTTCACCCCATTTTCCTTCCGAGCGCGCAATGACCACGCCGAGGTAGGACATGTAGTAGGGATTGTTCTTGTCGAGTTCTACGGCGCGCCGCATGTGGGCAAGAGCTTTGTCTGCGTGTCTGTCTCGAAGGAGGGTTAGGCCGGTCTTGAACTCCCGGAAAGCTTCGGTATCCATCATTATCTCACCTCAGTCGCGCCGGGCAAATCCGGCCTGCGGAAGAATTGGAATCCCAGGGAGTGGGGGCGTTCCCGCGAGGCGCGGAGGGTGTACGCGCCAACCGCAATTGGGAAGTGCCCTGAAGGAGTGTTCCGCAAAGCCAGGTGAGCAGCGGAACGGCCAGCACAACGGTTGCGAGAATGTTTCCCATCCCAGTCATTTTTGAACGTACACGACGTTTCGCGGAGAATCTACTGAACAACAGGACAGTCTTGGTGCAGCGGGACTGGAGTTGTAAGGGACGCGGCAGGGACAGGGGGTACTTTGTGGGACTTTGGTTCCAACCCATTTGTAACCGGTGAGTACAATTACGGACGCGGCGCATCTGCTTGCAGGCCGAACTAGCGGTCATGGTTCGCTGACAACGGGACGGGAACGCTCGAACCATCGCGCGGTGATGGCTCCGAAGAGGAAGCCACCGACGTGGGCCAAATAGGCGACTCCGCCGGTCTGCACGGTAGCTACGGAACCCGCGTTTACAAGCTGGATGAGGAACCATACGCCGATCAAGAGCGCGGCCGGAATGAAGGTTACGCGCACAAAGATAAAAATGATGAGCAGGGACTTGATTTTATCGCGGGGATAAGTGACCAGGAACGCGCCCATGACCGCCGCAATCGCTCCGCTGGCGCCAAGGTTGGGGACCGTCGAGGCGGGAGTGGCCGCGACCTGAGCCAGCGTGGCCGCTAACCCTCCAAGCAGGTAAAAGATGGAATACCGCAGCGGACTCATGGCGTCTTCGACTTCCGGTCCAAAAGCCCAGAGGAACACCATGTTGCCGATAATATGGGACCAGCTCCCGTGCATGAACATGGCGGTAAGAATCGTGATCCAGTGATGGCTGGAGAAGATGGTCGCCGGGATCGCGGCCCACTTGAGGACGAAGGGATCGCCGCGCAGCAATTCCAGGATGAACACGAAGACGTTGATGGCGATGATGAAAGCGGTCGCGACCGCGAATCGCGTCGGGCGGCGCGAAGCGTCTGAAAGCGGAATTACAGTTCCCACGGTATGCTCCGCCGGAGACCTGTTCCAGTGCAGAGGTGGGGATTAAAGCACACCTGGCAGGACCTCACAACTGATCAAAACGGGAGATACCTTTTTAATTGCCCCTGGCTGATTTTTTCCAATCGTTGCGCCAGTTTTCCCAATCTTTTAGCGTGGCTTTGAACATGACTTTGGCGGCTTTGTGGAGCCAACGGCCGCGGCGGGATGCCAAGTCCCGCTTTACGTTGGGAATAGCTTTGGGACTGCCGAAGTGCATGTTGGCGGTTTCCCAGCCCATGTCATAGAGGAGGCGCGACTCGTCGCGTTCTTTGGGCAGGGAGGAAAGCTCGATTCGGGAACAATCGGGGGCGAGACGGCGAACGAGCCAGTGGCCGTGAAAACGGACGCAGGGATCTTTGACGCGTATGGCGGAGTTCACCAGTTTTGCGCCATAAAGCTCATCGACGGAGCTGTTTTTGAGCCAGGCCCAGGCCGACGTGCGGATTCCTTTGGCTTCGCGCGCGATGAAGGCGCCTTGCCAGGTCGAAAGCGCGAGGATGCGGGGATGTCCCAGGCTGCCAAGCCCGGCGATGCGGCGCTTGAGTTGGTAAGCGCGGCAGGGGTCGGGGAGCATCTCCTCGATGAGCTTGCGCGCTTCGGCGGGCGGCTTGGCAGTGTAGGGCGGATTCTGCTGCATTTTTTCCCAGAAGCGCACGGGGTCGCGCAGCTTGCTGAGAGCCAGGAGGCGAAGCCATTGATGATGCTCGGCGAGCACGAAGGCTTTGCCACCGGCGGCGATGGCGTCGCGGTAGCCTTCCTCGACGGCTTCGGCGGCTTGGCGGCGCGTGAGGCAGAGATGCTCGGCGGAGATGGCCAGATAGGTGCTGGTGGTGAGCCGGACCAGATCCAACGCAAATGCACAAGGCCAGGCTTCATCGAGGTCGTTGACGCCCCAGATGAGGCGGCCCTCTTCGTCGCGCCAGGTGCCGAAGTTTTCGATGTGCAGGTCGCCGACGGCGAGAACCGACGGTGCCTTGGCCAGTTCGGGACAAGCTTCCGGCCACAGCTGGAGCCAGCGGTAAAACGTCGCGCGAAAAAAGGGAAAGGCCGCTTCGGCCATGTGCTGATGCTTCAGGGCAATGTCCTGGCGCACGATCGGAAGGCGCTTTGCCAGCCAGCGCTCGAAGTCGGCGGTCGCGTTGAAGACATTCATGGGTGCAAGACAATTCGTGCTGCGGGCCCGGCTGATAGTATCAAAAACGTGCCGTGAGGCGACCGGCTAGGCGCGTGCGTGTTCGGAATGCGCTTTGCCGGCGTGCATGCGCGCGGCGTAGACGGGAAATTTTGCGGCGAGGTCGGCGACTTGTTTGCGGACGCGCTGTTCGACCTCGGTGTTTCCAATGTTCGCGAGGACATCAGCGATCCAGCCGGCGATTTGTTCCATTTCCGGCTCGCGCATCCCGCGCGTCGTGATGGAAGGACTGCCCAGGCGGATGCCGCCAGCCTTCATGGGCGGAAGCGGATCGAAGGGAATCGAGTTTTTGTTGACGGTGATCCCGGCGCGGTCGAGGGCTTTTTCGGCGTCGGAACCGGTGACGTTGCGTGAGTGGACTTCGATCAGAAACAAGTGATTGTCGGTGCCGCCGCTCACGATGCGGCCTCCGCGCTTGGCCACCGCTGCGGCCATGGCTTTAGTGTTGGCCACGACGTGCTTCTGGTATTCCTTGAACCCAGGCTCCATCGCTTCTTTCAGGCAGACGGCTTTGGCCGCGATAGTGTGCACGAGCGGGCCGCCCTGCGTTCCCGGGAAGGTGAGCTTGTCGAGTTCCTTGGCATAGGCCGCTTTGCACAGCACCATGCCGCCGCGCGGACCGCGAAGGGTCTTGTGCGTGGTGGTGGAGACGACGTCGGCGTGCGGAATGGGGCTTGGATGGACGCCGGCGGCTACGAGTCCTGCGATGTGTGCCATGTCCACGAAGAAAAGCGCGCCGACCGCTTTCGCGGCTTTGCCGATGCGCTCGAAATCGATGATGCGCGGATAGGCGCTGGCGCCGGCAACAATCATTTTTGGCTTGTGCTCATGCGCGAGTTTTTCGATTTCATCGTAATCGATGCGCTCGTCTTCCCTGCGCACGCCGTAGGCCACGAATTTGTACATGCGGCCGGAAAAATTGAGCGGATGCCCGTGCGTGAGGTGGCCGCCGTGCGAGAGATTCATACCGAGGACCGTGTCGCCGGGTTGCAGGAGGGACATATAGACTGCGACGTTGGCGGAAGTTCCGGAGTGGGCCTGGACGTTGGCATGTTCGGCGCCAAACAGCTCTTTCGCGCGGTCGATGGCGAGTTGTTCAACTTTGTCGGCAAATTCGCAGCCGCCGTAATAACGCTTGCCGGGATAGCCTTCCGCGTATTTGTTGGTGAAAATCGAACCCATGGCTTCGAGAACGGCTTCGGAGACGAGGTTCTCTGACGGAATTAGTTCGAGACCCGTGGCCTGGCGGTGGGCTTCTTCGCGAAGGAGGTCGGCGATTTGCGGATCGACGGAATCGAGCGGGCGGTTCATGCGGTCATTGGCGGAAGATGTTAACTGCGTCATCTCAAATCCTCATTTCCCTGGCGGCGGGTGAGTATCAACGAAGCAGCGATTTTATCGGATGGAGTTGCGGAAAGCCAATTCCGCTAACCTGCACGTTTGGCAGCGACACTTCGTGCTTCTCTTTCGATGGCCGAGATTTTGTCGAGGCGGCGCTGGTGGCGGCCGCCCAGGTAGGCGGTGGTCAGGAAGACTTGAACCATTTCGATGGCGGCTTCGTCGGTGACCATACGGCCGCCGAGGGCGAGAACGTTGGCGTCGTTGTGTTCGCGTGCGAGGCGCGCGGTGTTTACGTCATGCGCGAGCGCGGCGCGGATGCCTGGTACTTTGTTCGCGGCGATGGAAATGCCAATGCCTGAGCCGCAGACCGCGATGCCTAAATCCACTTGCTTTGAGATGACGCGTTCGCCCACCGCTTTGCCGTAGTCGGGGTAGTCAACCGATTCTTCGGAGGAAGTTCCCAGGTCACTTACCGAATAGCCTGCACTTTCAAGATACTTGCGAATTGTTTCTTTGACGGAAAATCCGGCGTGATCGGAACCGATGGCGATGCGCGGCTTGAGAGGTGTGTTGCTCACGAGCACCAATGCGCGAGATTTTAGCGGAACTACCTGGTTACCGCAATGCTTGCACCTGCCGGTCTGGGGTCCTCGGGCCCTCAAAAGAGAGTCTTACAGCAAAATTTCACCGGCATCGTCTTCGCCGCCCAATGGTATAGTTGCGCCTAACCGACCCGTTTCAAAGGAGCTGAGAGTTTCATGCGCCAATCGAGCGTGTCTGCACCGGTTCCACGAAAACAAACGACAGCCGCGTGCTGGTTTCCTATCCTCATGTGCTGGACCTTGCTGGTCGGTGCAGCGCTGGGCTGTCCACTGTTTGCGCAAGAGAAGAATCCGTACGCCGGCGACGCGAAAATCGCAAAGGTGGGCGAGTATCAATTTCGTTTGAACTGCGCGTTTTGCCATGGGCTGGGCGCGCGCGGGGGAGGGCGCGGCCCGGATCTGACGCGGGCAAAACGGCACGGAAGCTCGGACGCGGAGATTTTTCACAACATCCACGATGGAATCGCAGGCACGGCCATGCCCGCGGCTACCAACGGCGGCATCGGCGTGGGCATGAGCGACCAAGAGATCTGGCAGGTGGTCACCTACATTCGCAGCGTGGAGGTGAAATCTCCCACGCGGCCCGCTGGAAATGCGGCTCATGGGAAGGAACTGTTCAATGGCGCGGCGGGATGCTCCACTTGTCACATGATTGCAGGCAAGGGCGGCCGCCTGGGGCCCGATTTGACGACCGTGGGCGCGTCGCGTTCGACAGAATATCTCGTTGAATCCATGCGGACTCCCAGCCGTAGGCTGGCGCAAGGCATTTTTGAGGCGATGAAAGAGTTTCCGCAGGAGTATGAGTCGGTATCGGTTGTGACCGCGGACGGGGCGAAACTAAGCGGCGTGGTTTTGAACGAAGACCAGTTCACGCTGCAAATGCTGGATACGCGCGAGCAACTTCATCTCTTTGAGAAGGACAAGCTGCGGTCGCTTGAGAAGCGCCGCGAATCGGCGATGCCTGCTTATGACCAGAAAACGCTGAGCGATAAGGACCTGCAGGACCTCATCGCCTATTTGCAAAGTATAGGTGGCCAATGAAAGGCGGGTTGAACGCGTTGAAAGAAAAAAGCAGATTCCTCAGCCGCAAAACCCACGGCTTCGGAATGACAATAGGGGGACACGCGGGAGCCGCTTTGCTGATCTACGTCATTGGCGGTGGTTTGAGCTCCATGGCTTCGGCGCAGGTTAGTTCACAGCGGTTGCTCGATTCGGCGAAGGAGCCGCAAAACTGGCTGATGTATTCGGGGAACTATGCTGGGCACCGCTACAGCACACTCGATCAAATCAAAACGTCCAACGCTGGCTTGCTGGTGCCTAAGTGGGCGTACCAAACCATGGCTGGCGGAAAATTTGAGACCACGCCGCTCGTCGTAGAGGGGGTTCTTTATGCGACCGGTGCCGACGACCGAGCGTTTGCGTTGGACGCGCGTTCCGGCCGCCCGATCTGGCAGTATCAGCGCGCGCTGCCGCCGGATATTCGCCCTTGCTGCGGCCGCGTGAACCGCGGGCTCGCGATTCTTGGGGATAAGGTTTTTCTCGGGACACTCGACGCGCACGTCATCGCGCTCGACACAAAAACGGGAAATGTCGCCTGGGACGTCAACACGGTCGGCGGGTCAGACTACAACAGGGGGTACAGCATCACGCTGGCGCCGCTGGTGGTCAAGAATCTTGTGCTCATCGGCGTCTCGGGCGGCGAATACGGCATTCGCGGCTTCGTTGATGCGTACGACGCTGCGACGGGCGCGCGCAAGTGGCGTTTCTATACCGTTCCTGCTCCGGGCGAGCCGGGCCATGAAACCTGGGAAGGCGACTCGTGGAAAATCGGCGGCGCGCCGGCATGGATCACCGGGACGTATGATCCTGCGACAAACACGACGTTTTGGACCACGGGGAATCCTTCGCCGTCGAATCGCGGAGAGGGCCGCGCGGGCGACAATCTTTACAGCAATTCGTTGTTGGCGCTCGATCCGGACACCGGCAAGCTGAAATGGCATTTCCAATTCACCAAGCACGACGAGCACGATTACGATGCGACGCAGGTTCCCGTGCTGGTCGACGATGGCGACCGGCACCTCATCGTGCAGGCTAACCGAAACGGTTTTTTCTATGTGATTGACCGCGCCAGCGGAAAGCTGCTCTCCGCCACTCCCTATGGGCGCGTCACGTGGAGCAATTCCAAAGACGCGAGCGGCGTACCCATCGAGCGAAAGGAAGCTTCACCCACGCTTGCGGGTGTGCCCGTGTGTCCGGGGGCGATCGGAGCGACGAACTGGATGTCACCAACCTACGACCCGCAAACGAAACTTTTCTACGTTTCGGCGCGCGAACAGTGCGACATTTTCAGCACAGCGCCGCAGCCTTACGAAGCAGGTCATGCGTTTTACGGCAGCGCGTATTTCCCCAACGATGATGCCCAGCCGTTTTGGGGAGCGGTGAGAGCCATCGATCCCACGACGAGCCAAATCAAATGGGAGATGAAGCACCTTTCGCCGTCGTGGTCCGGAGTGCTTTCGACGGCCGGCGAACTTGTTTTTACTGGCGACGCGGAAGGGAATTTCATGGCGCTCGATGCGGCCACGGGAAAGATTCTGTGGCACTTCCAGTGCGGCGCTTCGGTTTACGCTTCGCCAATGACGTACGCGATTGATGGCCAGCAATACGTGGCGATCGCCGCGGGTTCCACGCTATTCGCGTTTGGGTTGCCTTGAGACTTGCTACGAGCAATCAGCGGTCTGCGCCGGCGCGATGGGTGCGCGGAGGGACGCCAAACTCAGCTCGAAAGGCGCGGTTGAAGTTCGATACATCACCGAAGCCGGAATCCAGGGCAATATCTAGAATTTTATCTTTATGAGCCGCCAATCGCGCCGCCGCTTCGCGAAGGCGCATGCGCCGGATGTATTGGTGTGGCGTGACGCCCGTGACCTGCTGGAATGTGCGCAGGAAGTGGTAAGGACTTAGGCCTGCTTCTCGCGCAAGGTCTCGCAGAGATAGCTCCATATCGGTTTTTCGTTCAATCATCCTCACCGCCCGCGTCACCCGAGCGACAGTACTTGGCGTTGGGTTGACTCCTTTTGGGGATTGCCCATTTGTCAGTTCCATCGTTTCTGCAGCTAGCTGCATGCTGAGTTCTTCCCAGTACGTGTCTCGAGCGCCGATGAGCCCAGCCGAAGCGCGGGCAACGATTCCGGACAAGGGTTGCAGGGCCGGGAGCCGAAGCACGGAGAAGTTGGGCCGGCCTCGGACCACTGCCGCATCCGCTGCAAGACGCTCGAAGTAATCCGGCGAATATCGAAAAGAGATGCAGCGGTCTCCCAATCCGTGTTCGTGACCGCACTCGAAGCATTGACCTGCGTTACCGAGCAGCAGGGAACCCGGCGTCATCAGTTCCTGAACACTTCCTGAACGAGACAGCGAGCCGCGATACTGAAACGTCCCAGCCAAAACCACAGCAACTGTGAAGAACGGATGCTGTTCCTCGAAGCGACGATCCTGCGGGCCGCAGGTGCAGGTCATGTCAGCGACGTGCCATCCCTCGCCCTGGGCGAGGACGCGCGAAGAGAGGCCACCGGGCCCGCCACGCGCGGCGCGACGTGCTACGGCCTGCTCCAATTCCACAGCAATTTTCGCCAAGAAACTCTCCTCTGCGCGGTCGTACAAGGATTCTAGCAAGTCTCTAAGTCACGACGGTTCGATGCGTGAAGCCCGTAAAAAGGGACGGATTCGTTCCAAGTAGAAGGGACGCCATTATGAGTGCAACACAATTGCAGCAGACGCTTGGTTTTCCGGAGCTCTTGAAGGCAGCCGGGCGCTCTAGGGAAATTCGTGAATCGGAGGATGTGTACGGCTGGCTGGTCGGCAGCTGGGACCTGGAAGTTTTTCATTACCAGGGGGTGGACGTCGGGGCGCGGCGCATTCAGGGCGAAGCGCACTTTGCGTGGGTCTTGGAAGGGCGCGCGATCCAGGACGTCTGGATTATGCCGCGCTGTTCGGTTCGTCACCCGGACCCGGACAAAACCAACAACATGTATGGCACAACGCTGCGTGTTTGGGATGCCGCGATTCAGGCCTGGCGCATCCATTGGATCAACCCGGTAAGCGGGCATCGCGAACAGCAGATTGGCCGCAGAATCGGCAAAGACATCGTGCAAATGGGTGCGCGCCCCGATGGCACGGGCACTCGATGGAGATTTACAGAGATCACACCAGATTCGTTTCACTGGATCGGCGAAGCGCTCGAACCGGACGGTCAGACCTGGAAGCTCGAAGGCGAGTTTCGCGCGCGGCGCATTCGTTGAGTGGATTCGTGTTTCAAAAGAACTTTCTTCAAGGAGGCTTACATGGGCACCAGCAAGGCAACCGTCTCAGCAGCACCGGAAGCGCGTTTTCTTGCGCGCGTTCTCGATGAAGGATACGGCTCAGGGGCGTGGCACGGGCCGGACCTAAAGGCAGCGCTCACCGATGTATCTCCCGAGCTTGCGTTCCGGCGGCCGTCGGCAGCGCGTCATAACATCGCGGAAGTCGCGCTGCATCACGCCTATTGCTTGCGTTCGGTGCGTGGCCAGCTTTCGGGCACGACTCCAGAGCCGTTCGTCTTGGAAGGGGAGGACTGGTTCGAACTACCAGATGAGAAGCGCATGAGTTGGCCGCAAATTCGGTCTGCAGTTGAAGAAGAGCAACAAAAGCTCTTAGCGACGGTCGGGGACACGGTATCCGGCCGCGTGCAATCCAAGCTTTCCGATGCCGAACGCTTTACCCTAGTGCTCGGCATTACATGCCACGCGGTTTATCACGCAGGGCAGATTCAGCTTTTGAAGCGCCTGCATTCCGCATAAGGCGTGGAAAGCAGGTTGCCAGGCTAGCTTTTCCGGGCTTTGACCTATTTGCTCAGCAAGGATTTCCAGCGCACCCACGCGTCGGTGCGGGCTTTTTTGTTGGCGTCGTTGGCGTCGGGAGCTTCGCCGGCGCGCATGAAGCCATGTCCTGCGCCATCGTAGGTCACCGGGTCGTAGGTCTTGCCGGCAGCTTTCATGGCCGTGACAGTGTCAGGAATCGTGGCGTCAATGCGCGCGTCGTTTCCGGCGTAGAAGCCGTAGACGGGAGCTTTGATGTGCGTCATGGCGTCTTTTTCTGGTGGGCCGCCGTAAAACACAAACGCTGCGGCCAAGTCCGGGCGATTGGTGGCAAAGCGAAATGACTGGCTGCCGCCCCAGCAGTATCCGGCCACAAATAGCTTGCCGCTCGAAGCGGGCAGTTTAAGAGCGTAGTCCGCTACGGCGTTCAGGTCCGCCGTGATTTGGTCGGCGTTCAGTTTGCCGACGGCTTCCCGCACGGCAGATTCGTCGAAGGAATTGCTTCGCCCGCCATTCGGCCCCATGCCGGAAAGCAAGTCGGGAGCGACCGCGATGTAGCCCGCGGCAGCGACCTGGTCGGCCAGATCCTGCACCCAATCGCTCATGCCAAAGATCTCGTGAATGAGAAGAACGACCGGAGTCTTGCTTTTCGATTCGGGGTAGACCACAAAGGTTTCGACCGCGCGGTCGCCGTGCTTCACGGTGACCCATTCGGCGTGACGCGGCGATTTTGCAAGGGCGGCCTTGGCCCAATCTTGTCCATGCGAGGAAGGTACGGCTATGAAAACCACAGCGAACGCACTGACCAGGGTTAGCGTGCGAACAAGAGCAAGACGTTTCATGGAGTGATTTCTCCCTCAAGAGAAGGTCGCTGGCTGGAAAAGCGCTCCGAGTGCATTTTGGAGCGAATGGGATAGTAATGCGTGAACCGCATGCCTGCAAGTGGGGACGCGTCAGGCTGCATCTGGTTGACGAAAAGAGGCTGGTCCGTGGGTCAGAACGGCCCGGCCAAAGGGCCAATTTCCACATACGAAACACTTCTACGGCGAGCCTTGCCGGGACCCGTTTAGCGCTCCACCATAGTAACAGTACCACCCTATCCTAGCTTAGGAACTCACGGAGGGAAGAAATGCGTAAGGTAATGATTGTATTTGGGTTATTTCTCCTGGCGACAGTTTCGACGCGGGCTCAAGAAAAGCGCGGGGTTGAGGTGTCTGGCGACTACCAGTATGTGCGGTTCAATCCGGGCAATGGGGCGTCCGGGATCAACTGCCAAGGTGGTTCGGGCTCGTTTGGGGCGTATTTGACCGCGCGCCTCGGCGTCATCGGCGAGTTTGGGGCATGCAAGGTTACAGGCCTGCCCGCGGGAGCGACCGCGCATGAGATGGACTACCTGTTCGGGCCTAGAGTGTACTTCCACTCACACGGGCGGCTGTTTCCGTTTGTCCAAACGCTTTTGGGCGGCGAACGCCTTTCGGCCGGAGTGACGGGTGTGGGGTCAGGCTCAACCAGTGCATTCGCATGGACGGCGGGAGGCGGGGTGGACGCCACGCTAACCCAGCATCTGACGTTCCGAGCGGTTCAGGTCGAGTATCTCTACACCCACTTTGGTGGCGCTTCGCAGAACAGTTTTAGACTGCAAAGCGGCATCGTGTACCGCTTCGGCCGATAGGCCATCGCTGAAGTAGGCGCAGAACTCAATTGCTGTTGGGGCGTATTGCCAGCTGGCATTACGCCCTTTTTTTCGACATTAAATCGATAGGCGGTCCGCTAGGCAGCGGCTGGCTTGATCAGAAATGGAATACGAGGCCAGCGGATACGCGGGGCTGATTTTGTGTGGCTCCATGCTGCGTCCGGAGATAAGTCCGCGGCAGCCCCGACCGAAGGGTAGGAACTTATGTTGGCCAGTGAACTCCCACCCGTTCAGGTTCACGCTAGGATTGCGATGCGAAGCTGCCGTTCGAGCGAAATACAGAATCAGCCGTGCTTTTCGGCGAGCGTTATGCCTGCGTTGACACTCTTGCAGGCCTCCGATACGCTCTAAAGTTTACATTGCACGACAAAATGCGACTGACAGGACCGGACGAAGCTGCTCATGGCCGAAGACAAGCTCCCCACACGCGCGCAGGATTTTTCCGAGTGGTACAACCAGCTGGTGCTGAAAGCACAGCTCGCGGACTATGCACCGGTTCGCGGTTGCATGATCGTTCGCCCTTACGGCTGGGCGCTTTGGGAAAACATCCAGCAGGCGCTGGACCGGCGCTTCAAGGCCACGGGCCATCAAAATGTGGCTTTTCCACTGCTGATTCCTCGCAGCTTTATTGATAAGGAAAAGCATCACGTCGAGGGATTCTCGCCCGAACTGGCGGTGGTGACGATTGGGGGCGGCGAAGAGCTTGCCGAGCCTCTGGTGATTCGCCCTACTTCGGAAACGATCATCGGACACATGTGGTCGAAGTGGATTCAGTCCTACCGCGACTTGCCCGTGCTGATGAACCAGTGGAACAGCGTAGTGCGATGGGAATTGCGCACCAAGCTTTTTCTGCGCACGCTCGAGTTTTACTGGCAGGAAGGCCACACCGCGCACGCCACGCGCGAGGAAGCCGAAGCCGAAACGATCCAGATGCTGAACGCGTATGCGGATTTTGCTATCAACGACGCCGCGATACCCGTGATCCCGGGGAAGAAGTCCGATGCGGAGAAATTCGCCGGCGCGGACGTGACCTATTCGATTGAAGCGATGATGGGCGACGGCAAAGCGCTGCAGGCGGGTACGTCGCATTTCCTGGGACAGAACTTTTCCCAGGCATTTGAGGTGAAATACCTCGACCAGAACGGTCAGTTGCAGCATTGCTGGACAACTTCCTGGGGACTCTCGACGCGCGTGGTGGGCGCCATCATTATGGTGCACGGCGACGATCAGGGGTTGGTTCTGCCACCCAAGCTCGCGCCCTACCAAGTGGTGATTGTGCCCATATCCAAGACCGATGAAGAAAGGAAGGCGGTTTTCGAGACGGCGCGCAAATTAAAAGCGGAATTGGTGAAGGCGGACATCCGCGTGACGCTCGACGAGCGCGAGGGGCAAAGCCCCGGCTGGAAATTCAATGATTGGGAGATGCGCGGCGTGCCGTTGCGCGTCGAGCTGGGGCCCAAGGACGTTGCGAAGCAGTCGGCGATTCTCGCGCGGCGCGACCGTCCAGGCAAGGAAGGAAAAATCAGCGCGTCGCTTGCGGATCTGCCAAGCACGATTCAGAAACTGCTGGCTGAGATTCAGCAATCCTTGCACGACAAAGCGATGGCGTTTCGCAAAAGCAATACCCACGAGGCCAAAACCTACGACGAATTAAAGAAGGCCGTCGAAAACGGGTTCGCGTACTCTTTTTGGTGTGGAAGCGGCGAATGCGAAGCCAAAATCAAGGAAGAGACGCGCGCCACGATGCGTTGCCTCCCCTTGGAGCAAGACAGCGCAAGCGGGAAGTGCGTGTACTGCAACCAGCCTTCCACCACCCGCGCGATCTTCGCCCGCGCCTACTGATCGACTTTGGCTCCTGATTTTGGCTTGCGAGGCGAGTCCGCAAGATGTAAATTTCCTTTCTTTCCAGGCCGGTCTAGTGGGTGGCAGTAATGATTCCTCGCAGCATCCCCTCGAGAAACGCCCCTCGGCTGGCTCTCTACATACCCTTACTCTTAGCCACGAGCGTCCTCGTTCGAAAAGGTGCAGCGGTTACACGGACAAAGTTCGTGGACAACCCGAGTACTACTTCGCGAGCACGAGGCGCTCTGGCGTCCGGAGCAAGTCTCAACAACCCATAGTGAGCGGACTGCGTCACGCCCACCCGTTCCTTTCCCGAAACAGCCCCCTTGTCATTTTCTCGACACCCCTCCCCCGCGGTGCTAGCTTGGTTTTACAGGGAAATTCAGGACTGCCGTTCTCGATGGATGCAGGTAGCGACGAAGACGGCTTGAGGAGAGGGTTGAAGTGTACAGGAACGGCATTCGAGCGCTCCGGGAAGCGAGCAAGCACCGCCTTGAGCGTGGCGAAGGGAAGCTGAAGGGCATCCTGATTGTCGTCATCGTGGTGCTTGCCATTTACACCGCTTGGAAGGTCGTGCCGCCCTACGTGAACGATTACCAGCTTTCCGACATCATGCAGGAACAGTCGCGCTATGCCTTGGTGAACCGCTACACGGAAGACCAAATTCGCGACAAGGTCTACAAAGAAATGATAGACCTGGATATTCCGGCGAAGCGCGAAGACATCAAGATTGTGGCTAACAACAACGTGGTGAAGATTTCTTTGGATTACACGGTTCCGGTGGATGTGCTGGTGTATCACATGGACTTGCACTTTACTCCCAACAGCGAAACGAAGTCGCTGTTTTAAGATTTGAATGCCCAGCCTTGTTTTAACGAGGCGAGGCTGGCAACCCTGCGGCGCGTAACTCCGTCTTTCCTAAGGGATGGGGTTGCGAGACAATAGAAGCTCCAGCCTGGGGGAGATGCTCTTGCAAATCCGGGTCCAACGAGGGTTTTTTACTTCCACTATCGGCCTGACGATTCTCGGGATTATCTTCGGTATTTTTGTCATCGCAGGCGGAATTTTCACCTATTACTACATGAAATATTCGCGCATGATCGATGCGCGCCTTTCCGGAAACATTCTTCAGAACACCACACAGATTTTCTCCGCGCCGGAACACATCTCCGCCGCGCAAGCCTGGGGGCCGGACGACTTGACCGATTATTTGACGCGAGTAGGCTATCGTCCGCAGGCGGACCCCAATGCGCTCGGACAGTACACGGTGCAGGGCAATACCGTGGATGTCCGGCCTTCGAAGCTGTCCTATTTCGGAGGAAAGAACGCCCTGGCCGTACAGTTTCGCGGCAAGAGCATCAAGAGCATCCGGCCGCTCGAGGGCGGGCCGGAAGTGGACAGCGCGGAGATCGAGCCGGAGCTGATTACCAACCTTTTTGACAGCGAGCGAGAAAAGCGCCGTTCGGTGCGCTACGAAGACCTGCCGGTAATGCTGGTGGACGCGATCCTTTCGGCGGAAGACAAGCGCTTTTTCGAGCATGGCGGATTTGATTTCATTCGCATCGCAGGCGCGGCGTGGGCCGATATCCGTCACACCAGCAAGAACTACCAGGGCGCCAGCACCATCACCATGCAGGTGGCGCGCACGTTCTTCCTTTCCACCGAACGCAACTGGCACCGAAAACTGGCGGAAGCCCTGATTTCGCTCGAACTCGAGCAGCGCTTCACCAAGCAGCAAATCTTCGAGTTGTACGCCAACGAAGTGTACCTCGGTAACCGCGGCAGTTTCGGCATTCGCGGATTTTCCGAAGCGAGCGTCGCGTACTTCGGGAAAGACATGCGCGAGTTGAGTCTGCCCGAATACGCCTACCTCGCGGGAATCATCCGCGCGCCGAACTATTATTCGTCGGCGGACCGCCATCCGGAGCGCGGGGCGCAGGCGCGCGATCGCGTGCTGACGCAAATGCTGGACAACAAATATATCAGCGCCGAGGATTTGGAAGATGCGAAGAAGGCGCCGTTGAGGATTGTTCATGCTGCGGGCTCGGGAAGGGAAGCGCCCTATTTCGTGGACATGGTGAAGGACCATCTGCTCGACAAGTACTCTGAGAACGAACTGCTGAGTGAAAATTTCCGAGTGTACACAACCTTGGATCCGGCGCTGGAACGCGACGCCAGCGCGGCCGTCGAAGCCGGCATGAAGAATGTGGACACGCTGCTGGCCAAGAGATACGACAAATGGAAGAAGGAATTGGCAAAGAAGAAGAGCAACGAACCGGTTCCCGAGGCTCAGGTGGCGCTCGTAGCACTCGATCCGCGGACCGGAGAAATCAAGGCTCTCGTGGGCGGAAGAGATTACGGGCAGAGTCAGCTCAATCACGCTCTGGCGCACCGCCAGCCGGGTTCGGTTTTCAAGCCGTTTGTTTATGCGGCGGCGTTCGACAACGCCGTGGACAACGTGCAGCCCATTGTCACGCCAGCAACGGTTGTTGATGACGAGCCAACCTCGTTCGAATTCGAGGGCCAGCCGCCCTACACGCCCAACAATTACGAAGGAAAGTTCATGGGGCGGGTCACCGTGCGCGAAGCGCTAACGAACTCGCTGAACGTGGCCACGGTGAAAGTCGCCGAGCTCATCGGCTACGGCCGGGTGGTGCAAGTCGCGCAGCAGATGGGTTTGGGCTCGAACATTAGGCCGACTCCGGCGATGGCGCTGGGCTCCTATGAAATGACGCCCGTGGACGTGGCCGCAGGCTATACCGCTTTTGCGACCATGGGCACACGCGCCGAGCCGCAATTTATCCGCAGCGTCATGAACTCCGACGGCGAAGTCCTCGAAAAATTCACCCCGCAAACGCACTCCGTGCTGGACCCGCGTGTGGCATTTCTCGTGGACAGCGTGCTGAAGGACGTTCTGAACCGCGGCACAGGCGCAGCCGTGCGCGCGCGCGGATTCACCTTGCCGGCGGCGGGAAAAACAGGGACCTCGCGAGACGGCTGGTTCTCCGCCTTCACCTCGAACTTGTTATGCGTCGTGTGGATTGGCTTTGACGACAACCGCGACCTGGGCCTCACGGGCGGCCAGACGGCCGGGCCCATCTGGGCTGACTTTATGATGAAGGCCACCTCCACGTCGCCGTACAGCAACGTCAAGGATTTCACGATGCCCGACGGCGTGCAGTCCGCGGTCATCGATCCGGAATCCCTGCAACTGGCGACCCCAAACTGCCCGACGACGCGCGAAGAAGTCTACGTCGCCGGTTCCGCGCCAACTGATTTTTGCGAAATTCATGGCGGCCACGGCTTGTCACCCTCAACCGGCAACGTTCTGTCGCAAATTTTCGGCGGACAGCCCAAGACCCCAACAACAACCGACGCCAGCGGCCAGGTGGTGATGAAATCGGACCCGAACCGCCCCCCCAACGCAACCGGTCAGCCAGGAACCGCGACGGATCCCAACGACCCCAACGCCCAGAACGGCGATAAGAAAAAGAACCCTTTGACGAAAATTTTTGGTATCTTTGGGGGCAAGAAGAAGGACGCCGACAAGGCTAAGGAACCCGACAAGGATAAGGCCAAGCCGGAGAAGGGAGAATCGCCATGACCCGTTCTAGAGTGGCGTTTCCAGCAACTGTTCTCCTCCTCAGTCTCGCGATTTCCACCGCAGCGCAGTCCCTTGTAGATGGCCCTGGCGGCGGGCCCGTTGCTCCTCGTGTGCCGCAAGCGCAGCCATCCTCACCTGCGCAGTCGCCGGTCATCGTCGTTCGTCCGGACCTTACCGACGAGCAGATGGCGGACCTCTATATGGCGCGCAAGGAATACCGTGAGGCCGCACAGCTCTACAAGCGCCTCACCGATCAGGATCCGCAGAACGCGGTTTACTTCAACAAGCTGGGCATCTCCATGCATCAACAGACGGCTTTGGGACAAGCGCTGAAATGTTACGAGCGCGCCGTTAAGCTGGATCCCACGTATGCCGACGCGGAAAACAATATTGGCACGATCTACTACCAGCGCAAGAAATATGGAAAAGCCATCAAGGCTTACCAGAAGGCGATCGGCATCCGGAACGACATGCCCGTTTTGTACAGCAACCTGGCCTATGCCTATTTTGAAGACAAGAAATACGAGCAGGCCATTGGAGCCTTCCGTCAGGCGCTGGCCATCGACCCGCAACTTTTTGAGCGCAGCAGTTCGAGAAACGGGTCGATTTTGCAGGATCGCTCCGTTGGCGATCGCGGGAAGTTCTACTTCCTGCTTGCAAAATCTTATGCCGAAGCCGGGAACCTCGATCGCTGCCTGATCTATTTGCGCAAAGCCAAGGACGAAGGCTATAAGCAATTGGCGGCGATCAAGGAAGATCCGTCTTTTGCCGCGCTCATCAAGAATCCAGCAGTCCAGGAAATCCTGGCTCCCCGGCCGGAAGACAATCCTCAGATCTAGCGTGTTCTAAGCTGGGATTGCCGGTGTCCGGGAACGCTACAGGTGTTTCCCCCGGGCGGACAAGCGTTGTTCGCGAACGAGCCCCAGGCGCCCATAACTCTTTTTGTTTCTTTATTTTATAGGAAGGCCGCATCGGCCCCTCAGTTGCACATTTTCCCTCAGCCAAGTGTAGCCTTACACCCACAGTCCGGAGGCGCCCGATGAAAAAAATTGACCGCATTCGGGAGAAAGTCACCATCCCCCCCACTTCCGTTTACCTTTCTAAAATGCACGACGCGGGCTGGCATCTGGTGGCGCTCGAGTGGGAGCGCGAAATCGAGTTTTCGGGCGAACCGGAGATTCCGGAAGTCGAGCCCGGCTCCGAAGAGATCCCCTTTGGCCTGCGCATCGCCTCCGATTGCCGCCACCTCGAAGACGATCCGCTGGAAATGCAGACCCTCAAATTCCTCGGGGAAATGATTGTCCAGGACATCTCTTTTCGCAGCATGGCGGATGCTCTCAACGCCCGCGAATACCGCACTCGCGACGGGCAGCCGTGGAACGCCGCCAGCGTATTCAAGCTAATCCCTCGCCTCATTGACGTTGCGCCCCGGGTACTGGTCGGCACGGAATGGGAAGCCCGCAAGAAGCAGCTCACCAAAGTCACCTGGAACTCGTGAGAAACAACGTGCCACGGCACGCAATCCAACGGCATCTCCAAGCGTCTAATCGCCTGATGTCTCGGCAGGTCTTCGACCCACATTTTTTCTGTTTGCTCTCGGCATGGAGTAAGCATCGGGAAAAAGAACCGTGTTCGAAGTCGTCGGTCCTTCGGCGGGGGTGAAAAATGGAATACTTCTGGCAAGACCTTCAGCATGGCGCGCGTGTGCTGCGCAAGAGCCCCGGCTTCAGCGCCGTGGCGATTTTGTCGCTGGCGCTGGGGATCGGCGCGAACACCACGATTTTCACCGTCGTCAATGCCATTTTGCTCCATCCGCTCCCGGTGAAAGACATTTCCCAGGTCGTCGAACTTGACACGATTGACACCAAGACGCACCTCGGGTTCGCCAACGCTGCGAAGCTGGGTCTGTCGTTCCGCAATTGCCAGGATTATCAAAAGCAGAATGAAGTGCTTACCGGCGTGGCCTGCTTTACAGGGCTTCCGCTGACTTGGAGCGGCGGGACAGAGGCCCGGCAGGTCAACGGCCAAATGGTTAGCGCGAACTATTTTGACGTGCTTGGACTGCAGCCCGCCGCCGGACGCTTTTTTCTTCCTGACGAAGACACCAAGCTGAGCGGAAACAACGTCGCGGTCATCAGCTACAGCTTTTGGACCAACAAGCTGGGGGCTGATCCAAACGAACTTGGCAAGACCCTGACGCTGAACGCCATGCCTTACACGGTCATCGGCGTCGCGCCAAAAGGCTTCAAAGGCACGTTCACTTTCGGCAGCGCCGAGCAGATCTGGGTTCCCACGAGCATGTATCCTCAGATCCTGACCGGATTTGGATTAGAGTTCTTCAATGACCGGCGATTTCTCAATGCGCTCGCGGTTGGTCGTCTCAGGCCGGGAATCAGCATCAATCAGGCGGAAGCATCGCTGAAGACGATTGCCTCTCAGCTAGAGAAAGACTTTCCGAAAGACAACGGAGGCCGCAGCATCGCGCTCACGCCTTTAACGGAAGCGGCCGTGGGAGTGAATCAGCACGATCAGATCGCGCTCGCGGGCACCATGCTGATGACCGTGGTCGGTTTGGTGCTCCTGATTGCTTGTGCGAATCTGGCCAATCTGCTTTTGGCACGCGCCGCTCGCCGCGAAAGAGAGATGGGTTTGCGCGCCGCGCTGGGCGCAAGCAGGCCGCGCTTGATTCGCCAGATGCTGACGGAATGCATCCTGCTTTCGCTCATTGGCGGCGTGGCAGGGCTGGCCATCGCTTACGCCGGGCGCACGGTGTTGTGGTCCTTCCGCCCGCCGTTCATTCAGGCCGACAGCATTGATTTGTCGCTTGACTCGAACGTGCTCCTCTTCACACTCGGCATCTCGTTGCTTACGGGATTGCTGTTTGGCGTCGCGCCAGCCTTCAAGGCATCCGTTCCGGACTTGGCGGACACTCTCAAGCTTGGCGGCCGCGGCGGCTCGTTCGGCTGGGGACGCAACAAGCTGCGCAGCTTGCTGGTGGTTTCCGAAATCGCGCTTTCGCTCGTCGCACTCGTTGGCGCTGGATTGTTCGTCCGCAGTATGCGCGACGCGCAAAAAATGGATCCCGGCTTTGAGTCCAAGAATCTTTTCATGCTGGCATTTGACCTCGGAGCACTGCACTACGAGGAAGGCCGCGGGCAGCAATTCCTCCGCGCTGCCGTCGAGCGCGCCAGCGCCACGCCAGGCGTGAAAGCCGCTGCCGTGGCTTCCAATTTCCCGCTGGGCGGCGGATTTGCGCGAACCGTTTTTCCCGAGGGTGAGAGCGAATCCACCGGCTACCGGGGAACGCTGACGCAGCTGGACGACATCTCCATCGGTTATTTCGATGCGTTACGGATTCCACTGGTTCGCGGCCGGCTCTTTACCGATGCGGACCGCAAGGAAACAACGCCCGTGGCGATCATCAGCGAAGCCATGGCCAAGAAGTTTTGGCCGGACAAAGATGCCATCGGCAAGCGGTTCCACTTTTTTGGCGACACCATGTTGCGTGAAGTTGTGGGCATCGCTCGCGACAGCGTAGTCGACGCCATTGGCGAAGTCCCCGTGCCGCTGGTGTATCTGCCCGTGACCCAGGACTATGCCCCCGCTGCCACGCTTCAAGTGCAAACCACAGGCAAGCCGGAGCCGGTGATTGCCGGGGTGCGCGCGCAAATTCAGTCGCTCGAGCCGAATCTGGCCATCACCAATGTGCAGACCATCGGCCAAATTATCGACCAGGGGCTTTGGGCGCCTGAAATGGGCGCGGCTCTGCTTACCGTGTTCGGCGGCTTGGCGATGGTTTTGGCCGCCGTTGGAGTGTATGGCGTGCTGGCGTACTCCGTGACGCAGCAGACGCGCGAAATCGGCATCCGCATGGCCATGGGCGCGGAGCGGCGCGATGTGCTTGGGTTGGTGGTTGGTCAGGGGCTCAAACTAACCGGAGCCGGCTTGGCACTAGGGTTCCTCATCGCGCTAGGCTTGACGCGCCAGCTTTCGAGCCTTCTTTTTGGCGTCAGCGCCTATGATCCGCTGACCTACGGCGGCGTAACGCTAATCCTCGTGATCGTGGCTTTCTTGGCGTGCTATATTCCCGCCCGCCGCGCCACGCGCGTGGATCCCCTCATCGCCTTGCGCTACGAATAACTCATGCCGCCTTTGGCGTCACTTGGCTCACCCGGGGCGGCTGAGGAAATCTCGAGACCCAAGGATGTCGCTGAACTAAAAAGTCAACTAAAGTCAATTCGGCCGGCGTACGGAAGAGGCTATCGACAATCACGACTTTTCTGTTGCAAGGGCGTATTCCGACGAAGAGGGCAAGGTGCGCAAGGAACTATTTGCGCTTTATCAGCAATACGGGTTGCTAGATTGGATCTACGGTTAGGCTCGGCACGGCCGCACGACTGCTGCACCTAGGAAACGGCTCCACTTTCGCGCCGAAATTGCGAGCCCACAAACCACAAAACCCGTAGCTGCTCTGCTACAATGCAAGCAAGATGCCGCGCACCTTTGGCAGGCCGCGTTTTGGTGAAGTCCTCGTCAAAGCGGCCGCATTTTCGCTAATGGCGGCGACCGTTTGCGCTGCCCAACAGCCAGCGCCCGCAGCAAAGCCCGCACCGACAGCAAACTCCTCTGCATCATCGGGAACCTCGTCAAAAATCTACGTCGTCCTCCCCTTTGAGGGCATTGGCGCTCCGGCCAAGGTCGACTGGCTGAGCGAAGGACTTGAAGAGTTGACCATTGAGCGCCTTACCGCCGCCGGAGAACAGGTCTACTCGCACTCGGGGCGAGCCGCCGAACTCGAGCGCTACGGCCTGCCGAGCGGTTCCACATTCAGCCACGCGACGATGTTACGAATCGCGGAAGACTTGGACGCCGATTACGTCATCTACGGAAAATACGCGGTCAAGGGCACAGTGCTCACCCTCCAAATGCGCATCCTCGCTATGAATCCTTTGGCGTTGCGTCCGCCGATACAGGAAAGCGGGCCGGTGGATTCGTTAACGGACCTGCACCTGCATGTCCTGTGGAGGACGCTTTCTTCTCGCGATGGCCGCTACGCCCTAAGCCTGGCGGATTTCACCAAGCGGCAACGTAAGCTGCGTCTGGACGCCTTCGAGCAATACTCGCGCGGTCTGCAAGCCGCGGACATGGACGCCAAGCTGCGGCAGCTCCACGAAGCGGCGCGCCTCGAACCCGATTGGCCGGACGCAAACTTCGCGCTCGGCGAGGCTTATTTCGCCAAGAAGGACTACAACGCCGCGTTGGCCTGGTTCTTCAAAGTCTCCAAAACCTATGACCGCTATCCTGAAGCGCTCTTTTTCAGCGGAGTCTGCCGCCTTCAATTGAATCAGCCGGACCACGCCGAGGAAGACTTCCATCATCTGCAAGAAACCCTAAAGGGCACCGCCGCGAACGGAGCCGACGCGCCCGAAATCCTTAACAATCTGGCCGTCGCGCAAGCGCGCCAGGGCAAAGTGGCCCCAGCGCAGGCCAACCTTCGCCGCGCGGCTGACTTGGCACCCGGCGAAGACGACTATTCGTTCAATCTCGGTTTGCTCGCGCTGCAGGGCGGCGATGCCGCGGCCGCAGCGGACCAATTTCGCCAGGCGGCCGAACGCGAGCCCGATAGCTCGGAAGATCGCGCGCTGTTGATTCTTTCCCTGGAAAAAGCCGACAAAACCGCCGAAGCGGACCAGGAGCGCGTAGCCGCTAAAGAAGCTTTTGGGCCGACCGGACTGCCCCCGATTCGATGGGATGATCCTTCAGACAAAAGGAACGAAACGTTAGCGCGCCTAACGCGTATCAAAACTGAGCTGGATCTGAGCGGCCTTCGCGCAGAACCGGCGGACGCTCCTGCGAGTGCCGCTTCTGCGGCGGCCGAAAGCGACACTCCCGCCGCGCGCATCCGCAGGGGAAGGCAGGAACTCACCGCCGGGAATATGGCCGCGGCTGAGAAGGAATTTCGCGCCGCGCTGGCCGCTGAGCCATCGAATGCCGCGGCCCATCGCGGCCTGGGCGAAATCGAGCGCCGTCAAGGCAAGATGGATGACGCCGTGAGGGAATTGCAAGCGTCGCTGGCCGCGCGCGACTCCGCGGAAGTACGCACCATGCTGGCAAAAATTTATCTGGAGCAGAAAAAAACAGACATGGCCCGCGCCGAAGCCGAAAAAGCTTTGAAGCTTGCGCCCAACTACGCCGAAGCCAAACAGTTGTTGGATCATTTGCAGAATTCCAAGTCGCCCGTGAAGAAACCCGGCGGGGGTGGTCGGTGAGTGCTGTGCTGCAGTTAAGGCGAAAGGCGTTCTTTGGGCGCAGATGGCGGGCCGCGTTTTCTGCGATTTGCTGTGTACTGACCGCCGCAGCAGGTATGTTGCTGCTCCCCTGTTCGAGCGCCAGCGAAAAAACAGCCGGCCCGACGGTTCTGGAATTGAAACTCGACGGCGAAATCGAACCGATCTTGGCCACGTACATTGACGAAGGCCTCAAAAACGCCGCGCAACGTCACGCCTCGCTCGTCCTGATCACTATGGACACACCCGGCGGACTCAGCGATTCCATGAAGGACATGATCCAGCACATTCTGGCATCGCCTGTTCCCGTCGCCGTTCTGGTTTCGCCCACGGGCGCGCGCGGAGCGTCCGCCGGGTTCTACATTCTGCTCTCCGCGGACGTCGCTGCCATGTGTACCGGCACGCATGCAGGGGCGGCTTCGCCGATCCTCGCCATCGGCGGTTACGTGCCGCAAATCGATGAAGTCCTGCGAAAAAAAATCAACCAGGATGCCATGGCGTTTCTCCGCAGTTTTACCGAGAAACGGCAGCGCAACCCCGAACTGGCGGAAAAAGCGATTACGGAATCAAAGGCGTTCACAGAAAAAGAGATGCTGGATGGCAAGATGATCGATCTCGTCGTGACCTCGCCGGAAGATCTGCTCCAGAAACTGGACGGGCGCACCATTACGCGATTCGACGGCACAAAGGTCACGCTGTCCCTGAAAAGTGCCGTGCGTGCCCAGTTCGAGCTTTCGGCGCGCCAAAAATTCCTTTCGCGCATCGTCCAGCCGGATGTCTTCTTTCTTCTCCTGATTATCGGCGCCATGGGCTTGTACACCGAGTTTACCCATCCGGGCGTTGTTGCGCCGGGGGTAATCGGGGGAATCTGCCTGGTCCTGGCTTTGTACGACATGAATTTTCTTCCTGTGAATCTCGCAGGATTGCTGCTGATTGCCCTGGCAATTGCGTTTTTCGTTTTGGAAGCCAAAGCGCCTAGCCACGGCGTGCTGGCTCTCGGCGGCATTATTTCCATGTTTTTGGGAGCCCTGTTCCTCGTTCGTTCGCCGCTGACTGCTGGAGGAGTGAGCCTGGGAGTTGCGTTCGCAGCTACGCTGCCGTTTGGTGTTCTTGCCGTAGTGCTGATGCGGCTGGTAATTCGTTCGCGAAAGTGGAAAACCACCACGGGAAGGGAAGAGCTGGTTGGCTCGACGGGCATCGTCACGGCAGAGCTGAAGGCGGACGTTGAGGGTTTGGTGCGCATCCACGGCGAGTTGTGGCGCGCCGTGTCCTCACAGCCGGTTCCGGAGGGCAAGAACGTGCAGGTAACCAAGGTCGAAGGGCTAAAGCTACACGTCGAGCCGGTGGAAGTGGCCAGCCCGGCGGCGAATTAAGAATCGATCGAGTCCGTTCTCAGGAGGATGAAGATGGAAATCGGCGGTTTCATGAGCGTAGTCGTCGGGTTCGCCGTTCTGTTCGGGCTGATCTGGTTTTGGAACTCGCTGTATATCATCAAGGAGTGGGAGCGCGGTGTGGTGCTTCGGCTCGGACGGCTCCTGCCCGAAGCCAAGGGAGCTGGGCTGAACTTGGTAATGTGGCCGATTGAGACGCTGTATCGCATCAGCTTGCGAATCGAGACCCTGGACGTCCCCCCGCAGGACATCATCACGCGCGACAACGTCTCGGTGAAAGTGAACGCCGTCACCTATTTCCGCGTCGTGGATGCGAACCTGGCGCTTTCTCAGGTTCAGAACTATCAGTACGCCACGTCGCAGCTCGCGCAGACGACCCTGCGCAGCGTGGTCGGTCAATTTGAATTGGACGAGATTCTTTCGCAACGCGAAAGAGTGAACGCCAAGCTCCAAGTGATTTTGGACCAGGACACCGAGCCATGGGGCATCAAGGTCACGAAGGTCGAAGTCAAGCAAGTGGACATTCCCGAGCAAATGCAGCGCGCCATCGCCCGGCAGGCGGAAGCCGAGCGCGAACGCCGCGCCAAGATCATTCACGCCGACGGCGAATTTGAAGCTTCAGCAAAACTGGCGGACGCCGCAAAGATCCTGGAGACCCAGCCATCCGCAATTCAATTAAGATACTTGCAAACGCTTACCGAAATAGGTGTCGAGAAGAACACAACCATTGTGTTCCCTCTCCCCATCGATATCATTAATAAGTGGACCCAGGCGCTGGGAGGGACGCAAAAATAAGGAAGCGCAAATGAGTTATGGAGGACATCGTGGCGCCGGGGAGCGCGTACTCGAAGGCCGTCACGTCATTGGTTTGTTCCTGGCGGTGATTCTGCTTTCGGGGCTGTTTTTCACGCTGGGTTACGTTATGGGACTGCACCAGTCGGAAGCCAGCGCCGATGCTTTGCCCGCCAAACCTGAGCTGCGCACTCCTTCCAAGTCTGAAGTGGCATCGAAGCATGCGAGCAAAACGCCTCCGGCGGAAGCTTCGGGCGAAACAAGTGCGCCGGCAAGTTCAGACTGGGAGTTTTATCACGCGGGGGAAAAAGGGAAGGCGGACGACCGCCTGAAGCCGGACGCTTCCGCGTCTTCGCCGCAATTGCAACAGACCGCGCCGGTTCTGGTGAAAGCTCCTACCGCATCGCGAAGTGCGAGCAACAGTGCTTCAAAAGCCTTACCCGCAACTCCAACCAACGGCTACTCCTTGCAGGTTGCCGCCATGAGCAAAGAAGTGGATGCGTTGGACCTGGCAAAAGTACTGCAAAAAAAGAAATTTCCCGCCTATGTGCTCTCTCCGCACGGCGACAAATACTATCGCGTGCAGGTGGGACCGTACGCGGACATGAAGGCTGCCGACGTTGCGCGCAAAGGCCTTGAAGACGCCGGCTTCAAAGCCTTCGTGAAGCATTGATGCGCCCGGGCAGCGGGCTGACCCTGGCTTCGGAATCCGGAGCGAAATTACCGGATCGCTTTCGATTGTTGATTGGCGCCATTTCCGGCGCGGCTCTTTCCCTTTCCTTTACCGGACTGTATCTCAGCGTCTATTCCTGGATTTGCGTCGGCGTGCTGCTGCTGGCGGTCTTCGGCGCGCCGGGCCGCGTTGCGTTTGCGTGCGGGTTTCTGCACGCCCTGCTCTTTGTTCTCACCTCCGTGCCCTGGATCGCAACGGTTCTCGCCGTCCACGGCGGCTTATCGACAGCCGGCGGCTGGGGCGTGCTGCTGCTGATTGCCGCCGCCTGGGGCGCGCTCGTTGGCAGCTTCACCTGGATCGTGCATCGAATATCTCGCCGGAGCATCGAGTTGGCCTGCGTCGCCGGTCCCTTCGTGTGGGTCACATTTGAGTTTGTCCGCGCGCACCTGCCGGAAATCAGTTTCCCCTGGAATTTGCTGGGCTATCCCGCATCAACCAACCTCGGATTGCTGCAAATCACGACGCTCACCGGAATTTATGGATTGTCCTTTTTCGTGGCCGCCTTCAATTCGCTGCTCGCGTGGGTCGTCGTATCGAGGAAGATGGCCCTGAAGCAGCGAATCGTAATCGGAGGGGCTGCGGCGGTGACTCTTGTGATTGCCATGCTGACTGGTCCTCACTTGGTTCCCGAAGTGAACGCCCGGCATTTCGCGCGTGCCGTGCAGCTTAATTTCCCGGAAGTGCCGGAATACCCGCCGGACTGGTTTGCACAAAACGCACCGCAGCTCGACGAAATCACAAAAATGAGTCTTGCGCCAAGTGCGGAGAAGCCGGACCTGCTGGTTTGGCCAGAAGCTCCGGCTCCGTTTTCGTTCGAGGACGCGCGATTTGCAAAACTTGCCTCGAACCTTGCCACTCGCTTCGGCCATCCTTTTCTCGCAGGGGTGATCGAATGGAGGCCGCCCGATCCTTCCGACCGCGCTTCGCCGGGCGAGCAAGCGGCGTACAACAGTGCCATCCTGGTTGATCCGCAAGGCCAGCGCGTCTTTACCTACGACAAAATTCACCTCGTGCCATTCGGCGAGTACGAACCGTTTCCGCTGATTCACCGGGTCGTTGCCAACATTTCTACGGAGGTAGGCGGGTTCCGCAAGGGCAACAAGTACGCCGTGGGCGGGTTGGCGGATGGCCACACGTTTGGCGTTTTCATCTGCTACGAAGCGATTTATCCGGGCGAAGTGCGGCGTTTTGCTGCGAATGGCGCCCAGTTGCTGCTGAATATTTCCAACGACGGCTGGTTCGGACGTTCCGCCGCTGCCGAGCAGCATCTCCACATGGTGCGCGTCCGGGCCGTCGAAAACCGGCGCTGGATCGTCCGCGCGACGAACAACGGATTCACCGCGTCGGTGGATCCCTACGGCCGAATGGTGGAACCGCTCCCACCCGACGTCCGAGCCGCCGCGGATTTGCCGTACGATTTTCGCGCCGATGAAACGATCTACGCCCGTTTCGGAAACTGGTTCGCTTGGCTTTGCGCGATTGTTTCCGCTATTCTGTTGCTGCTCTCCTTGAAGCAGCAAGGAAAGAAGTAACGGTGTAGCGGCGGCCTGCCCGAAGGCAGCGTTTATCCCGCCGTTGGAGCGGCGAAGAGAAAGTCCAACAGAAAGATACGGATGATCCTCGAAGATCTACAGCATCGTTACGAAGCACTGAAACAGCGCATCGCGCTGGTGCGGAGTTATCTTTGACGCGCCCAGCAACCGCGAACGCCTGAAGTCCCTCGAAGCCCGCATCGCCGAACCCAATTTCTGGAACGACCAGGAAGCCGCTCAGGGAGTCTTGCGCGAGCGCAAGCGCGCCGAGGAGCAAATCGCCGCGGAGGAGAAGCTCACTGCGACGAACGGCGACCTCGAGACCTATATCCACCTGGCTCAGGAAGAAACGAATCCGCAGCAAAGAGAAGACCTCCTGAAAGAGCTGGAGCGTGAACTCGACGCCGCCGACGTTTACGTTTCCGACCTGGAAACGAAAACGCTGCTTTCCGGCGAAAGCGATCGTCTCAACGCCATCATGACCATCAAGCCCGGAGCAGGCGGGACGGAATCTCAGGACTGGGCCTCCATCCTGCTTCGCATGTACTTGCGCTGGGCGGAGCGAAAAGGAATGAGCGCGTCGGTGCTCGACGAAACGCCCGGAGAAGAGGCGGGCATCAAGAACGCGACCGTGCAGTTCGGCGGCGAAAACGCTTATGGTCTGCTCGCCGGTGAAACTGGAGTTCATCGCCTGGTCCGGATTTCTCCTTTCGATCAAGCGGCGCGGCGGCATACGTCGTTTGCCTCCGTGTTCGTGATTCCTGAAGTTGACGACAAAATTGAAGTCAACATCCGGCCCGAAGACTTGAAGGTGGACACGTTCCGTTCCGGCGGCAAGGGTGGGCAAAACGTCAACAAGGTGGAGACTGCCGTGCGCATCACGCACCTGCCGAGCGGCGTGGTCGTTGCCTGCCAGGCAGAACGCAGCCAGCACAAAAACCGCGAACTCGCCATGAAGATGCTTCGCTCGCGCCTTTACGACATGGAGGTGCAAAAGCGCCAAGCCGAAACCGACAAGCTCGACGAAACCAAGATGGACATTTCGTTTGGCAGCCAGATTCGCTCCTACGTGATGCAGCCCTACCAGATGATCAAAGACCATCGCACGAAATTCGAAGTCGGCGACGTGAACCGCGTCCTCGACGGCGATTTAGACCCTTTCATTCGCTCCTACTTGATGGCCAAGAAAACCAAAGGCCGCCTCGACGTCCAACCCGACGACAACGGGGAACCCGGGTAGCGCCATCCGCGTTCTGAATTCGAAATGAGACGTTCAGGGGATGGAATTGCGGGTAGGAAAGCTGCCCCGTGTCCTAGGGGGCCGTGGGAAGGGCCAGGGTGATGCTGCCGATGCGGCCCGTCAAATTGTCTCGCACGATGACACGTCCAAAGTACCGCCCGCTTGCCGGCGTCGCGAACTCGCCGTCATATTGCATGCCATTTGCTGCTACCTTGGAGAGCGCCGCTTGCGGCAGCGTGCCGCGTAATCTTTTCCCCATGGGAGTGTCGAACTTCCCATCCTGATCGCGAACCAGAATGGCAATCGACATATCGAACGGCGTACCCTTCTCCGTCATGGTCCCAAGTAGTGCGCTGGAAACCTTGACAGAGAAAGGGTGGTGCCGAATCGTTCCTCCAAGTGGCGATTCACGCAAATCCAACTGCAACGCCACCGAGGACAAATCAACCGGGGAGGTGGCTGCTTCCACCAGGTCTCGCTGAATTTCCGTCTCCGCCGACATCAGCGCTTCCGGGCGGCTTAGGTAACCTCGGCGCGCCAGAATTTGTAC
>Ga0126369_10000045_pt1 | contig 70091 bp, 52 predicted proteins | sample PanSoiMetaPlot_1_FD_109646 | JGI IMG/M metagenome (GOLD analysis project Ga0126369, IMG submission 109646) | Tropical forest soil microbial communities from Panama - MetaG Plot_1 | ecosystem: Environmental > Terrestrial > Soil > Tropical forest > Bulk soil | place: Panama | collected 2016-02-17
ATGATGTTCTGTAGCGGGCCCTGCGGTCTCTTCAAAATAGAAACCGTTCTTTCAACAGGTGTACCCAATGCCGTCGAGCAAGAAAACTCTAGCTGTGCCCGGGGGCCTTTCCGCTCGCGTTCCGGCGGCGCTCCCCGCTTATCAGCGCATCCAAAGCATCATCCGCAAACGCATTGATTCCGGGCAACTTCAGCCCGGCGACGCCGTCCCATCCGAGCGTGATCTCGCCAAAACCCATCACGTCAGCCTCATGACCGCGCGCCACGCCCTTGCCTTTCTAGAACGCGAGGGCCTGGTTGAGCGCCGGCGCGGCATTGGCACCTTCGTTGCTCCGCCAAAAATCCACTTCAACAAATTGATGAGCTACACCGAGCAAATGGCTGCACGCACGCTTACCGCCGGCGCCAAAATCCTCTTTGCCAAGGTCGTCAACGACGAAAACGAAGCCGCCGCCCGCCTTTCCCTTCCACCCGACAGCAACATTCTCAGAATCGAACGCCTCCGCCACGCCGCCGAAGAACCCTTCGCGCTCGAAACCTGTTATCTCGACGCTGCCGAGTTTTCAGGTTTGCTTGAAGTCCCCATCGCTCGCGAATCTCTTTTCGCCATTCTCGAGCGTGATTTCAAAGTCGAGTTGGGTTACGCCGACGAAGAAGTGGACGCCACCGCCGCCGACACGCGCCTCGCGGAGCTTCTCGCGATTCCGCGCCGTGACCCGCTCCTGCGCATCCGCCAGGTCATCTATTCCACCAACGGCAAGGCCATCATGTATGTGTTGGGTTTTTACCGGTCCGACCGGCACAATCTGGTGATTCGCCGGTTTCGATGATCGGTCTGGGCAAGTCTCCGGTCTCGACCAAACATTCTCCGGTTCCTGAACGCTAGCGATCTTTGAAAGGGCGGCGCATGCTGGTCATCCTGAAGCGCAACAACGAAGAAGTAAACGAGCAGGCCGCGCTGCTCATCGCCGGCGCCATCAAGAAAAAAGCTGCGCCAACCCTCGGCCTCGCTACCGGCGCAACGATGGTTGGCCTCTACAAGCATCTCATCCGCTTGCACCAGGCCGGTTCGCTCGATTTCTCGCAAGTCACCACCTTCAATCTCGACGAATATCTCGGCCTGCCTGCCGCGCATCCGGAGAGCTTCCACCACTTCATGCAAGAAAACCTCTTTCGCCACGTGAACGTGGCTCCGCGGAACATTCACATTCCCGACGGAAGCATCCGCGGCGATTACGATGCCTACTGTGCCTCCTACGAGCAGTCCATCCGTGCCGCGGGCGGAATCGACTTGCAACTGCTCGGCATCGGCCGCAACGGGCACATCGGTTTCAACGAACCTACGTCCAGCCTGGCATCGCGCACGCGCCTCAAGGTCTTGAGCTGCGAAACACTCGCCGACAACGCCAACTTCTTCGCTCCCGGCGAAGAGAGCCCGCGCTGCGCCATCACCATGGGTATCGGCACGATTCTCGAAGCGCGCAAGATTCTTTTGCTCGCGACCGGTGCGTCCAAAGCCGCCGCTGTCGCCAAATCCATCGAAGGTCCCATCACCTGCGCCGTGTCAGCTTCGGCGTTGCAACTTCATCCCGACGTGACGTTCCTCCTTGACGAACCCGCCGCCGCGCAACTCACGCAGCGTGACTACTACAACCGCGTACTGGAAATGACCGCGCTCCTAACCCCCGAGCGCCTGTCATGAAAACCTGGAAATTGGAAAGAAGATGGAGAAGAGATTCCGTTTACGCCCCCGGCGCCATGCGGCGCATCCGGGCATTGGACCTGTTCCGAACCATTTGCCATTTTCAATTTTCCCTTTTCCGCATTCACATTCCCATTTTCAATTTTCCCTTTTCCATTTTCCGCTAAAATAAGCCTGTGCCACTTGTTGCAAAGAAGGCTCCGCCCCCGAGCCTCTTCCCCATGTTTGTAAAGCTCGAAGGCCGCCCTTGCCTCGTCGTCGGCGCCGGCGCCGTCGCCGAAGGCAAAATCGCCGGCTTGCTCGACGCCGCGGCCAAAGTCCGTGTCGTCGCTCCCGAGGCCACCGAGCAGGTGAAATTCTGGGCTGCCTCCGGCCAAATCGAATGGCTCGCTCGCGTATGCGAGCCCACCGACCTCGAAGGCATGTTTCTCGTCGTCGCCGCCACGAATTCACAGGAATTGCACGAAAACATTCACGCCGAAGCCCGTCGCCGCGGTGTGCTTTGCAACGTCGTAGATGTGCCCGAGCTTTGCGACTTCTACTACCCCGCCGTCGTGCAGCGCGGCGCGCTCCAAATCGCTGTCTCCACTTCCGGCCAGAGCCCCGCGCTGGCCCAGCGCCTCCGCAAAGAACTCGAAGAGCAATTCGGCCCCGAGTACGAAGCCTGGCTTCATCAGCTCGGTGAGGAGCGCGAAAAACTCTTCGCCGCCAAAATCGATTCCGAAGAGCGCAAACGTCTCCTCCACGACCTCGCCAGCGCCGACGCCTTCAAGTCCTTCCTCCGCAAACGCAAGCGCGCCAAGAAATAACGGCGCGGCGCCCGCGCGGTTCTAGGGACGGCTGGCCGACCTTACCCAAGCGAACGACTCCACACCCTCCCCATCACCCCGTCGAGCAGCACGCGCAGAACCAGCGCATTTGCCACTCTTTCGGTTCCGATATTCGCCGAGAACCGCTTCTCGAATCGATGGAATCCCACGTGGCTGCTGGTGAAATCATAACCGGCAATTTCCTTCCACTGAATTTGCTTGTCCCCATACCATTTTCTCAGGGTTACGCCTTCCGCCCTGCTTACGAGAATCGAGCCGAAATCCACTACCGCGCCGCTCTGGAACTCTTCCACGGACTTCTGCAGGAGCCGCTCCAGGGTGGCCTTCGCGATCCTTTCCGCCAGTTCATCTGCGCATCGAATACGCTCTCCCAGCGAGATCTTGTGTCCATGGGCATCAACGAGCTTCAATCGGTGGAGCGTTCCCAGCGGGATCCAATGCGCATGAACCTCATACGAATAGAAGAACATCCGCTCGACATCTTGCCAGCGCATCTCCCCGTACCCAAGAATTCCCCGGAACGAAATCCCCGGATCATGGACCCACACCCGGGAACGCAAATGGTGCAGCAGGAGTCCCGAAAAGACAGCCGTCATCCCAACGAAAACGGCCCATGCGGTTTTGTTCAGTGCGTCTAACGCCACTGCGTAGGCCAGCCCGCAAAACAGGCCCCCAATCGCCACAAGAATCCCGGTGACCTTAATATTCGGCCCATACGTTTCCAGCGCCGGCCCTAGCGTGTAGTTCATCTCGTGCCCTCGCTTTGTAGCCGCGAGTTTACCTCGCCTTCTTGCCTCCTCTCTCATTTTTCTCGTGCTGACCTTTCGCGCCTGCTTGCCGAGGGTCACGTCGGCTCTTCTCTCCGCCTTCTGCTTTCAAGCCTTATTTGATAAACGGCAAATACGCGGGAACTCTCCCTCGATACTCCCGAAACCGCTCGCCAAATTGAGACTCGAGCAAGCGGTCCTCAATTCGCACGCGAATCTCCGTGCCAACCAAAAACACCGCCACCGCCACGACCAGCTCCACCGGCGGCGTAACCAGGAATCCGATGCCCAAAAGGTTGAAAAGCATCGAAGTGTAAATCGGATGCCGCACCAGCCGGTACGGCCCGCCGGTCACCAGCTCGTGATCGGCGCTCAGCCCCGCGTCGAGCCGCCACTGCTTTCCCAGCGAACGCGTTCCGGTCCAGGAAAGCAGCGCCGCCAGCAGAAAGAAAACCACGGAAAGCACCACACGCCATAACGGAAGGGGCCTCGCCCAAAAGCTGTTTTGCCACAAGATCGCATACGCCAGCGCCACCAGCAGAATCCCCCACCGCGCGCGCCGGTCCACCTGTTTCGGTTTTTCCCGGCTCCGTTTCGCCAGCACAAACGGCAGCACCCACAAAAGCCATCCGGCTGCCAATATCCCGTACGCGTAAGCAGGCATTCTCTTTCTACGCGCTCCCTTCTCGCAAAATTGCGCCGCCTGAAGCGGTCTCCTCTCCTATCATACCGAGCCTGGCTGCCGCAGGCAGGCGTGGCGAGTTACTCTGCGCCATCGAGCGGCTTTTGCTCGCTGAATCGTGGCTTGATGGCAACCCCAAGCAGTCGATGAGACTATGGCCGGGTGCGGGTGCCCCACGCTTTCGAGTTTCGTTTCAGAAAACGCGCACCAATCTCCCCTTCTAACTCAGATCTCGTCTTTGGTCTCGTAGACTCGACGCCAGCTTTCAGAGCGCGAGCAACCTCGGGAGCTTCCCTTAATGGGATTAAGGTAAACACCGGATTGCTTTTTCAAGTGTTACGGTTTTAGTTGTTAGGGCTTTTGACCATTGCGCCGTCGCTATTGGGGCAAAAGTGCCCCAGTTGCAAGCCCGCCCTCAAGAAAACTTAGGCTAGGAAGATGGACGGCCGTAAAGAAAAGCGAACGCCCGGCACGCTTCGAGTGCTGCTTTCAAATGGAGCACAACCCGTTGTTGCGGAGTATGCCTCGATCGAAAACGTCAGCTCCAACGGAGCACGAGTGCGCACAGACCGCCCCTGGAGGCCGCACTCCGGCGTACTGATCAAATCCACCTCGGGCGAGCCGCTGGCCCGCGCTCGAGTCGTTTATTGTCAAACGCTGAAAGGCCATGCTTTTGCCCTGGGATTGGAGTTTCCCGCCCACACCCGCGATTCGCGGTTACCAGCATAGCGCCGGAACGCCCCCGCTAGCCGCTGCCGGAGGCAGTCAGTCGTTCAGGGTGGAAATGCCTCGCCCCTTCCCCGCAAGCCATGAGAGGCGGCGGCACGTCTAAGGCTCAGCGCTGCCATTTTGGCCAGCTCCACCTTATTCCGTATCGAGATTTTCGATACATGAGATGAAATGTTCCGGGGAATGAAGCATCCCATCGGGTGGTAGTCTCAGGTATAGAACCTTGGCGAACGCTGGGCATCCAACCGGACCAGGAAAAACCAGCCAAGCAAGGCCGCTATGAATTTGGATGGAGGCGGCGGGAACCAGGCCATGAACACACCAATACGAAAAGGAAAGGTCTATTTAATGGGCGCAGGCCCGGGGAATCCAGAGCTGCTGACCGTGCAAGCTGCGCAAATCCTGAAAACAGCTGAGGTCGTTTTGCACGACCATTTGGTGCCGCAGGAAATTCTGGATCTGATCCCTGCGTGGACACAGGTGCGCAACGTGGGCAAGCGCTGCGGCCAAGCGGGAATTTCGCAGGACCAGATTCATGCGCTGCTGATCGCGGCGGCGCGCGAAGGCAAGCAAGTGGTACGGCTGAAGGGCGGAGATCCGCTGCTGTTTGGGCGCGTGGGTGAAGAAATGGAGGAGCTCGCGCGCGCGGGAATCGAGTTTGAAGTGATTCCCGGTGTGACCTCGGCGATGGGGGCTGCCGCGGCGGCCAGGATTCCGCTGACCGACCGGAGGTATGCCTCCAAGGTCGTTTTTCTGAGCCACCACACGGCCGGGAACGTGTCGCCAGAATGGGATGACGCCTTGTTCCAGGACGCGACCTACGCCGTGTACATGCCCGGGAAAAACTACGGCGAAATTGCCACGAAATTGATGGAAGGCGGGCTGGACGCCCGCACTCCATGCGTGATCGTGGCGAATGCCACGCAAGCCGCGCAGCAGATTCGCCGCACGACGCTGCAAGGATTGGCGTTGGAGGAACGGCTTCCGGCTCCTTCACTGCTGATCATCGGCGAAGTGGCGAAGCCGTTGCCTGCCGCGGAAAAAGAAAAAGGGGCTGCCGCGTGGGAAACGCCGGCCAAAACGACCGAGGTCGTTTTGGATTTGGACGAAATGCGGACAAAAGAAGAACGTCCGTATACTCGCGCTGCAAAGGCGGGCTCAAGCTGAGGCGAGTTCCAAGTCATCAGTTCTAAGTCAGTCGTAAAAAAGCAGAATGATTTTCTGTTTTTTGCGGTAACGCGAGGCAGTCAGCGCCTGCGGCAGAGAGTAGAACGAGAAGCTGAGCGCTTGGCATCAAGCGGAAGCGGTTTCTTGGCGCTTCTTTGCAAGGAGCCTGGCGGCTTGTTCGGCGGTTTCCTTGACGAGAAAACCCATCTTGGGATGCGAAGGTTCGAGGTCCGGCCGAATTCCGCGACGCTGCAATTCTTCTGAAGTTGTCGGGCCTATCGAAGCGACGATGGCGCGACGCAAGCCTTGGCCCATCAGCTCCTCGAGCTTCATTTTCGCGGCGATTTGAAAAAGATGCGTGACTTGCACGCTCGTCGTGAAAAAGATCACATCGATGCTGCCAGCCGCGATTTCCTGGATCGCGCATTCCAGCGGAGAAGTATTTTCCGGCAATGCCCACTGGTAAACCGGCACGCGCGTAACCGTGGCGCCGCGCTCGGTAAGTCCGCCGATCAATTCGGGGTTTGAAACGCCGTACTCCTGAAGCGCGATGCGCGCGCCGCGAATGCGAAATTCCGATTGCGCTTTTGCAGCTTCGTCTAGAGTTTGGAGAAGTTCGCGCCATGTGTTTGGTTCCGGGATGGTGAGCGCAGGAGTGACGCCGAGTTCGCGCAAAACGGCGACTGGCTTTGGGCCTCGGGGAACGACTTTGACGCGGTGCAGCGCGGCGATGAAGTCTTCGCGACGATATCTTGTTTCGGCAACGCTCAGGGCCGCGCGCGTGCCGACGCCGGTCAGAAAAATGACGATGTCAAATCTTCCGGCGAGAAGCGCTTCGGCAAAGGACAGTGCTTCGGCGTTGGAATCGAGCGGGACTTCGCGCATGGCCGGGGCCACGACCGGGTCACCGCCATAGTTGGAGATAAGTTTGGCAAGTTCGGCGGCGCGGCGGCTTTCCAGCGTCAGAACTCGGAGGCCCGCGAAGTCACTCATGACATGCAATTGTTAAACAGAATGAAGCACGGCGCTAGCGAGAAATCGCAAAAGAACGAGCGTATTCACGATGAGGCGTCTGCGTCTGCGAAATCAATCGCCTGTTAAGCATTATGAATGCTTCTTGCTTGCTGACCGATCCAAGTAATGGGTTTCGCTGATTTCGCAGAGTCGGACGGCGGCCGATTCGGGAGTCAGGTCGCGCTGCGGGGAGGCCAGGAGTTCGTAGCCGACCATGAACTTGCGAACGGTGGCGGAGCGCAAGAGCGGCGGAAAATAGTGCGCGTGCAGGTGCCAGGCCTCGTGGAGCTGGCCGTCGGTTGGGCGCTGATGGAAACCCATGGAATAGGGAAAAGTCGTTTCAAACAGATTGTCGTAACGAATGGTGATGCGGCGAAGGATGTCGCCGAGAAGATCGCGTTCGTCCGAGTTCAGTTGGTCGATCGACGCAATATGGCGTTTGCTTAGCAAGAGTGTTTCGAACGGCCAGACCGCCCAAAACGGAACGAGCACGGCGAAGGCATGGTTCTGGCAAACGACGCGTTCGTTTCGTTGCAGCTCCAACCTCAAGTAATCGCAAAGTAGGCAGGAATGCTTTTCCGCATGATGGGCACGAAGAGATTCGTTTTCGCGGGCGGGGAGATTGGGAAGCGTGGCGTTCGCCCAAATCTGGCAATGCGGATGCGGGTTGCTGGCACCCATGAGTTCGCCCCGATTTTCAAAGATTTGTACGTGACGGACCCAGGGGATTTCCGCGAGGGATGAAAACTGTTCGGTCCAGGCGTCGATCATGCCGCGCAACTCCTGGGAATTCATCCGGGGAATGGTGAGATCGTGACGCGGTGAGAAACACAAGACGCGGCAGATGCCGCAGTCGGTCTGTGCCACGAGCAAGCCATCATGTTCATATTCTTGCGGCTCGCGTTCAGGGAGAAGCGCGGGAAAGTCGTTGTCAAAGGCGTAAGTCCCTGAGTACTTCGGAGTTTGCTTGCCACCGGCGCGCTGGTTTCCCGGGCAAAGATAGCAATCGGGATCGTAAGGAACAGATGGCCCGGATGGAAGTTTTGCGACTTCGCCCTGCCACGGGCGCTGCATCCGCTGGGGAGAGACAAGGACCCATTCCCGCAGGAGCGGATTGAAACGTTTGTGTGGAGAGGAAAGGAGTTTTTCGAGATTCATGATGGAAGATTGGACTCGTAAGCGTCAGTAGTCTTTAGAACCATGGGCCGCGCAGAATTCTAGCAGCAGATTCCTCGGCTGCGCAGGCCGACGCGGTCGAAGAACGAACGCGCAGGAAAACATCGGCCTGCGTCCCTCGGAATGACAATTCTTGTGTTCTGGAACTCGCTCATTGTGTGGCTTTGTTGGAGCTGACGTTGACTTCCTGGACGCCGTCGGCGGCGGCGGAGACGTAAATCTCTGGCTGGAGCCCTGTCTGCGTGTGATACTTTCCTGCGACACTTTGCTTGAAGGCTTCGACGGTGGCGGATTCAACCAGGTTGATGGTGCAGCCGCCGAAGCCTCCCCCAGTCATACGCGCGCCAATCACGCCCGGTTGCGCGGAGGCGATTTCGACCAGGAGATCGAGTTCTTTGCAGCTTGCTTCGTAATCGTCGCGCATACTGCAATGCGACTCGCGCATCAACGGACCTAACGAGCGGATGTCGCCGGATTCGAGGGCACGTCCTGCGCTTTGCACGCGGCCGTTTTCGGTAACGACGTGACGGCAGCGCGAGTAGACCCTTGGATTCAGAAGCGGACGATGATTTGTCAGTTGGGCGATAGTGACATCACGCAGTGCGCGAATTTCAGGCAAAACCATGCGCAGCACGCAAACTCCTTCTTCGCATTCGGCTCGGCGCACGTTGTACTGGCTCGAGCCGATTTCGTGTTTAACCATCGTATTGCAGATCACGAGCTGGATGCCTTGCGGGAGCTTCACTGGTTTGAATTCCAGCGAGCGGCAATCGAGCCGCAAAGCATGAGAAGCGCGGCCGTGGCACGCGACAAATTGATCCATGATACCGACCCGGGCGCCGACAAATTCGTTTTCGGCCTTCTGGCAAAGGCGAGCCAGATCCATGGGATCCATGGGCAGGCCACTTTGATGCAGGAGCGCGAAGCCAACCGCGACTTCGACGGCTGCCGACGAACTCAGGCCCGCGCCGAGAGGCACGTCACCACTAATGAAAAGATTTGCGCCGTGCAAGCGATTCCCTGCGCCCTGCAGCGCCCAGGCAACACCCACTGGATAGTTGCCCCAACGACCCTTCCCAGCGGGAACCATGGAATCGAGATTAGCTTCTATGGTTTCGTTGAAATTCTCTGAATGGATGACCAATTTTTTGTCGCTGCGGGCAGCGGCGGCAACCCAGCAGTAGAATTCGATCGCGACTGGGAGAACAAAACCGTCGTTGTAGTCGGTGTGCTCGCCGATAAGATTTACGCGGCCCGGCGCTCGATAGATGGCGGCAGGCGTTCCGAAGCGCGCGCGAAACTGCTCCTGGAGCTGAATCGAATCTCTCAACATTCCTTATTATTTCAGATTTGCTTTGGGCGACGGCGAGGAATTTGCGGCGGCTGAAGCGGAAAAATCGACGACGCCGATGCGAATTACGGTATCGCGAGTCGTGATGTTTTCGGGCTTTTCCGTCCAGATGCCGTAGACGCGGCCGTTCATGGCGGCTAGGCCGTTGTAATCGCCGATGAAGCCACCTCTGGCGTTGAACGGCTGATCCGTCCAGGAATAATTCTGAAACGATTGCGCGCCATCGGTGGAGCGCGCGAGGACAACGGTCTGAGCGCGGTTTCGCGGGTCGCCGCGGCGGTCGTAAAAGATGACGTTTACCGAGCCGTCGGCGGGATCCACGGCCATCCACTGAAAAAAGTGTTCCGCGCCATTGTGAATGGGATCGGTGTTTACCTTTGTTGCCGGAGACCAAGTGGCGCCGTAATCCTTCGACGAGGAACAGAAGACATCAATTTCTCCATTGCGGTAATCGGCCCAAGCGACGTACAGACGTCCGCCCTTTGGACTGCCGCGAGGATCGATGGCCATTTGCGGAAAACCGTTCGCACGCGCAACGGCGTCAACGCTGAACATGATGGGCGCGGTGTCAACGATGTTACGCGTTGGCGCAAATGTGGCTCCGCCGTCAGAAGAATTGGTGAAAACGAGGTGACTGCCATCTCCCCAAACGGCGTAGAGCGTGCTGTCCGGGCCGACCGCTCCAGCAAAACCTTCGACAGCGCCATTGTCATCACGTGGAAGCCCGCGGACGTTGTCGATTTCAACGGGCTTCGACCAGGTCTTGCCATGGTCGGTCGAACGGACGAACTGAATCTGCGAATCGGCGATGGTCCAGCGCGTCCAACCAATGTAGAGGTTGCCGGCAAACGGGCCATGAGTGTTGTCGGAGACAAGGTAGGGCTTGTCTTCCCAGGGAACATCTTTTCCGCCCGCTGTTTTGTCGGGCTGCTCGGTGGCGGCGATGTCTTTGCCTTCCCAAGTCTTGCCCCCGTCGAGAGAGCGGCGAACGAAAATGCCATTGCGGCCGCCGTTGTGGCCCCAATAGCTGTACGTACCCAGTTTGTCGAAGGCGATATAGCAAATGAACGCGTGGCCTTGGTTGTCGTAGGTCGCGGAGACGTCGCCGGAAACGCGGTAATTAGTGGACTCGACACCTGTGGCGATTTGCCAGGTGCGGCCTGCATCGAAGGAGTACGCTGCGTGCGCGTTGTCCTGATAGACGGCGACGACCTGCCGCGGATTGTTGGGATTGATGGCGATGCCAGGCTCGGTGAAATAGCCGGGTTGTGGAGTCAAAGTGATGACCGTGGAGTTGGGGGCCTTGGGAGGAATTTGCGCAGAGACGCTTGGAGCGATAGCAAAAAAAGGTGTTGCGGCAGCAAGTAAAAGAAGTTTCGCGCGCCATGAGGAGAACAACGGCACCACCAAAGCATTCAAACAAAGATAACTTCCTTTTTCTGAGTTCACAGGCCTACCTCACAGATCGGTTGCAGCCCAATATGGTTTTGTTGCCAAGCATTTCTCATCTCACAAAAAAAATGCACGTAAAGTCTTCATCGGTCGCGCGGCGGGGCTTCGCGCTCTTCGTGGATGGCAAAGTCCGGCGGAGGCGCCAAGCCGAGAAGATACTGGACGAAATAATCCCAACGGCGGCGAATTAAATAAGGATTGCCGCCTTCGCCGTGATACATGTTGGGAACGATGAGCTGGTCGAAGTTTTTGTTGGCTTTGATGAGGGCATCAGTCAAGCGCATGGTTTCGACAACGTGCACGTTGTCGTCGACGTCGCCATGCTCGATGAGCAGGTGGCCTTTTAAGCGATCGGCCATGGTTACGTTCGATTGCTCGGCATAATCCGGACCCACTGGGTAGCCCTGGTAAAGTTCATTCCACCAGGCTTTGTCGAGGCGTGCGTCGTGGTCGCCAGAAATGGAGACGCAGACCTTGTAGAAATCCGGGAATTGCAGGATGGCATGAGCGGCGCCGTATCCTCCCGCGGAGGTGCCGTAAATGCCGACGCGGTCCGCGTCCATATACGGAAACTTTGCCGCCATCTGCTTGATCATCTCGACGTGATCCTCGAACGCGCCGCCTAAATTGTGATACGAGAATTCGTGGAAGGCGCGGGAACGGCCGGTGGTGCCGCGCCCGTCAATCATTACAGCGATGAAGCCAAGCTCGGCAATCTGCTGTTCGGGATTTCGCAACGCGGCGCCGAATGTTTTCGGAACAAAGAAAGCTTGTGGCCCCGTGTAGACCATCTCGACGATGGGATATTTCTTGGCAGCGTCGAAATTTGCCGGTTTCCAGATGAGCGCGTACAAGTCCGTGGTTCCGTCTTTGGCCTTGCCACGAAAGGTCTCCGGAGATTTCCAGCCAGCTTTCACTAGTTCACCCGTGTCGGTCTGCTCGAGTGTTCGAACTTGCGAGCCGTCTTTGGTGCGTTTCAGGATTGAGGTCGATGGCAGATCGGGCCGGGAAAAATTATCGACAAAGAAAGTGTGATCCGGAGAAAAGCTCACCGTGTGGTTGGCGTTTTCCGGCGTGAGAAGGGTGAGCCCTTTGCCGTCGAAACCGAGGGCATAGAGATGCGTCTGATAAGGGTCTTCGTCCTTCTCGCGGCCGTTCGCGAGGAAGTACACGCGGCCCGCCTTTTCGTCGACGTCGACGATTTGCCGGACGACCCACGGCCCCTGCATTAATGGCGCGCGTGATTCCCCGGTCTTGAGACTGGAAAGATAGAGATGGTTCCAGCCATCGCGCTCAGACGTCCAGAGCACCTCGCCGGTCTCGTGCAAAATGCGGAAGCGCGTTTCTCCCGGGTCGACGTAGCGTTCGCCTTTCTCGCCGAGCATGACCCTTTGCTCGCCGGTGTTGGCGTCTACTTCGCGGAGCTCGATGGATTTTTCGCCGCGCTGCCAAGCTTCGTAGGAAAACACTTTGCCGTCCGCATACCAGTCGAAGCTGGGCCCGCCCTGGAATTGAACTTCGATCGGCGCGGTCTTCACTTCAATGCGTGCGCCTGTCCGGAGCTCGAAGATAATTGGTTCCGCTTTTGGCAGCACTTCTCCAGGCAGTGGATAGACCACCGTGTATTCTTTCGGGCGGAGCTGGTTTGGCGGAACGAATTGAAGATAGCTGAAGCGTCCAGCGTTGCGCGTGTCCATGCGGTAGGTCACGAGCTTTAAGGAATCGGGGGACCAAAACACTGCTGGGCGCTGACGGACGTCTTCGGTGCCTTGCGTGACCATGGGCCGAAGCGACGGAATCGGAGTAGCGTAAGCGTAGGAAGTTTCGCCGTCACGCGTCAACCGAACTACTTCTCCGGTGGAAACATAGCGCACATACAGATCGTGGTCCTTGACGTAAGCGACCCATTCTTTGTTTGGGGAGGCTTCTTCATATTGGCCCGCCACCGGCTCGGGACCGCGCTTGCATTCATAAGTGTCCAAAGTACACGACCAGGGTGTGCCGTCGATCGGAAAGGAAATGGATTTCGCGTCGTCGGAGAACTCGATGGAGTCGAAGGGAAGGTCGGTTGACGAGATTTCTCGTTTAAGGGCCTTCGAAAGCGAAATGGCAAGTTTTGCATGGTCAAATGCGGGGTTCGCGGTGCTTTGCTCGGCATCGACAAGAAGAAATGCCGTGGCTCTTGTTCCGACCTTGCGATACCAGAAACGGTTTTTCTTGGCGATCCAGTGCGGAGCGACGTCGGCAATGTAGATGCGATGCCGCAAATTTCCCGGAAGAAATTGCTCAGCGCGCTGATAGTCCTCGCGCGTGTCCTGGGCCGACGCGCGGGCTATCGGAAAGAGCAGTAAGGCCAGAAGGAGTTGACGGCGCAGAAGAATCTTCATGAAGACTTCTCCTCTTGAGAAAGCTTGGGGAGCTGAACCTGTTTAGCCGCCGCTTTCGTCGTCCTCGTCGTCCCTTTGCGGAGGACGAAGAAAGGCAATCGGAGTGATTCCCTTGTCGAGCAAAGAGTGGTTGAAAGCGGGAAGCTCTTTTTCGATGAGGTTTTGATAACCGCTCTGCGCTTCGGCTAGATCTTTTTCGATAGTTTCGAGGATGGCGGCCGCGGTGTCCGTAGGAGGATTGTCCACACCGCCCGCGACGTCGCCGGCGCCGCTTCCGACCTCGCCATTCAGCCAGATCAGGTGCAGATAGATTTTTTCAGGAATGGAATAGTATTTGTCGTCGCTGAGCGCGTCGGCGCGAGAGATGAACTTGTACTCGACGTCCTGCATCTTCTGATCCATGGCTTCGACGGCTTTGAGTAATTCGGGATCGGGAATGGCTTCGCTCTTTTCCTCCTTCGTTTGTTGAGCGCCTTCTGCGCCCTCTCTGTTCTCGCTCGGATTTGAATGCGCGATCTTGCGGCCGCCCAGCATGCGAGCGATGACGTCCAGCTGCTTGCGCATCCATTCGAGCTTGTTCGTGGCTTCGGAGGTTTTCGTGATGTCGTCACGAATGCGCAGTTGCAACTTGAACGCGGCGGCCAAATCCTCGTCGCTCGCGTGGACGTTTGGGTTTTTGATGATGGTGAGAGGCTGCGTGAGGCTTTGACCGTCGACCGTAAGCCGAACGCCGTATTTTCCAGGCAAGGCCATGGGGCCGACTTCGGCTTCGCGAATGCCCCAGTGGAGAACCTGGCGCAAATCGCTGCCGCGGAAGCGGCGCTCTTCCCAGATGTGCGGATTTTCCGGAGGGGTGGTGCGCAGCAAGACCAGCTTCGGTGGATCGTAGAGGAAGTTCCAGACGGCACGGTTCATGCCCGCGCGGCCAGGAGCATCGAGCTTGCGAACGACGGCGCCGGTCGAATCAAGAATCTCGATCTTTGGAGTAGCCTTGGGGGCAGCTTTCAAGGAATAGGTGATGGCCGCGCCGCCGTTAGGGAAAAGGCGATACGTTTCATGCGGGGCAAAGAGACGCACGGGAACGTCCTCGGCTTTTTGGGCCGTTTGTTCGAGTGGGGTGATGTCGTCTAAAACGTAGATGCCGCGACCGTAAGTCGAAACGACGAGATCGTGAAACTGTTTTTGCACGACAGCCCAGGTCACGGGGGCGTGCGGCAGGCCCGCGGTGAAGGCAGTCCAGTGCGCGCCGTCATCAAGCGAGTAGAAAAGACCATTTCCTGTGCCGGCGAAGAGCAGACCCTTCTGGTTTGGATCTTCCGCGATCGTCTTCACGTATCCGAGCGAATGTTTGGGCAAACCGTCTGAGATTTTTGTCCAAGTCTTGCCAAAATCCGTGGTCTTGAAAATGTAAGGATCGCGGTTGTTCGCCAAGTGATAATCGACGCAAACGTAGGCCGTGCCAGCATCGAAGTGCGAAGGCTCGATACGCGTGACCGTGCCCCAAGGTTGCAAGTCCTTGATGTTTTTCGTGACGTTCGTCCAGTTGGCGCCGCCATCTTTTGTGTACCAGATCAGGCCATCGTTGGTACCTGCCCAGATGAGACCTTGCTGAAGTTCCGAAGGCGCAATGGCGAATACGACCTCGCCATAAAACTGGCCGAGATTGTCACCAACAATCCCTCCTGAAGAACCAAGGTACTTTGGATCTTGTGTCGAAAGGTCTGCACTGATCACCGACCAGCTTTGGCCGCCATTGCTCGTTTTGAAAATGACCTGGCAGCCGTAGTAGACGGTGTTGTGGTCGAAAGGATCAATGGCCAGCGGCGGAGTCCAGTGACAGCGGTACTTCAGTTGGTCGGGCGGCGAATCAAGCGAATGAATCCACGGACTCACGGAGCGAGCGCGCTTTGTTTTTGCGTCCCAGCGCGTGACTTCGTTTCCGTAACAACTGGCCCAGACGATGTTAGGATCGGTGGGATCCGGCAGCGTGAAACCGGATTCGCAGCCGCCCATGCGGCGCTCCCAGCCGGTGTCCACAAGGCGGCCATATTCGAGCGGCGGAGCAATGCTTGGACCGCGCATGTTCGGGCCGTCCTGCATGTTGGTGTAGACGTAGTACGGAACCTGATTGTCAACAGCGACGTGATACATCTGGCCAATCGGAAGTTGTACGCGATGAAAGCCGCGGCCGTGCACCGTGGTGATGTTGAGGCCGCCGTCGTCGGTGATGACGAAGCGGTCGGGATTCTGGGGATCGATCCAGATGTCATGATTGTCGCCGCCCCAGGGAACTTCCTTGAAGAGTTCGCCGCCGTCGAGCGATTCGAGAAAGCTGCTGTTGGCCACGTAGACTTCGTTGTCGTTGCCGGTGGAGACACCGATTCGAATGTAATAGCCGGCACGGCCGATGAGCTGGCGCTGGTAATTGATGGCTTGCCAGTTTTCGCCAGCGTTGTCGGAACGCCAAAGCGCACCTTGATCTTTGGTTTGGATTAAGGCGAAGTAGCGGTCGGGGTTCGTTGGCGCGATGGCTACATCGATTTTGCCGAGAGGCGATTTGGGCAAGCCGTGGCCCTCAAGCTTGCTCCACCTGGTGCCGCCGTCTTTCGAGATGTAAACGGCGCTGCCGGGCCCGCCGCTGAGTTCGCCCCAGGTGTGCATTTCCACTTGCCACATTCCGGCGAGAAGAATGCGGGGATTGTGCGGGTCCATCGCGAGACCTGAGCAACCGGTGTTGGCGTCGGCGAAGAGCACGCGCTCCCAATGTTGGCCGCGATCCATAGTGCGATAGACGCCGCGCTCCGGTTGCGGGCCGGTTGTGCGGCCAAGCGCGCACGCGAAGGCAATATCGGGATTCGCTGGATGCACCAGGATTCTGCCGATGCGCCCAGTGTCGTCGAGGCCGACGCGGGTCCAGTCCTTGCCTGAGTTAGTGGAGACGTATACCCCGTTGCCCATGACGTCGCTGTCGCGAATGGCCCAAGCCTCGCCGGTGCCCACGTAGATGACGCTTGGGTCCGACGGCGCTACGGCGATTGCGCCAATGGCCGCAACCGGCTGCTTGTCGAAGACAGGATCCCAGCGATTGCCGCCGTCCGTGGTTTTCCAAACACCGCCGGAAGCGGCGCCCGCGTAGTACGTGTTTGGGTCGCCGGGAACGCCGGCAATCGAGGCGACGCGGTTTCCCGCGCGCGGGCCGACGAAACGAAACCGAAACGTCTCTTCGTTCGCCCGCGGAGCCGGCGGACGCTGCGCGTAGACAAATGATTCGCAACTGGCGAGGGCCCCGAGAAGAAGTGTTGCTTTGACTGACAAGCTACAGACAGAAGTAGCGCGCATTCGCCGTATCCCCTTTCCTGGGACAAAGAAGATTTGTGCCGCTGGCATGCTACGCATTTATGCGTTAGATGGAAACCATGTAGTTTGCATTTTTGCCAAAGGCCCTGCGGCAGCTAGCATGCTTGTTCACCGCGACAGCGTTACAGTGACAACGGACATTCGCGGCAAGTCCAGCCGAACGGTCGGGCCTTCGACCTTTACTGGATGCGATTTGGGCACGACACGATCCGGAGCGTCAAAGCTGTTGCAGGCGTTCCAGTCGGCGTCGTGGAGAAGAACTGCGGTTGCGTCCTTTCCGGTTGCGCCACGCAACGCGCATTGAATCTCCAAATCCTGATCGATGTACGGATTGACCAGACTCAATACGGTGACGCCATTCTTCGTCGAAGCGGAAACCGAAAGGTCCAGTGAAGATTTGTCTTTGTCGGATGTTGCCGCGTCAGTTTCAACTTTCACGGCCGTTTTGCCCCGATGACCCTTGAACAACGCGAAAGCGTGATAGGTCGAGGTGCGAACGCACTGCTTCCCGTCTGGACCATCAGTCAGCAAAAGGGATTGCAACACGTTCACGATCTGGGCAATGTTGCACATGGAAAGTTTGTCGGCCTGGCGGTTGAAAATGTTGAGTCCCAGTCCTGCGGCCACGGCGCTTCGCATGGTGCTTTGTTGCCACAATTTGCCCAATTTCCTTTCGTCTTCGTCGGCGATGCGATCCCAGACCCCCCATTCATCCAGGACCAGAGCAATCTTTCGCCCGTCGCGATAGCTGTCAAAAAGCTCGCGTTGTTGAATGATGGCTTCTTCGACGCGAGCGAAAATGGCGAGCTGCTTTTTCAAGTGCTCGGCGGTGAAGTGCAGCGGATGATCTTCTCCGCCTTCGTAATAGTGCATGGAAACGCCTTCGGGCACTCCACCTTCGAGCGTGTCCATAAACCTGCGGGACCAGCGCGTGTCGTTCCCGTTCGGACCGCTGCCAATGAGAAATGGTTTCGTGTCGCCGTACGTTCGCAAGTAAACCGAAAATCGCCGGTAGTGATCGGCGTAAACTTCGGGGCGCATCCACCCGCCGCAGCCCCAGGCTTCATTGCCCACGCCCCAGTAGCGCACGCGAAAAGGCTCGGCCGCGCCATTCTTAATGCGCTCCTCGGCCAGCGTGCTTCCCGACGGCATGTTGCAGTACTCGATCCAGTCGCGCATTTCCTGCGGCGTGCCGCTGCCCACGTTGCCGGCAAGATACGGCTCCGCACCCACCAGGCGGCACAGGCCGATGAATTCGTGGGTGCCAAAGCTTCCGTCCTCGACGTAACCACCCCAGTGAATATTGACGCGCTTTGGCCGGCTTTCGAGCGGGCCGATGCCGTCGCGCCAGTGATAATCGTCCGCGTAGCAGCCGCCCGGCCAGCGCAGCACCGGAATGCCTAGGTCTCTTAAATACTCGACAGCCTGCTGGCGATACCCGTTGACATTAGGAATAGGTGAATTCTTTCCGACCCAAAGCCCCCCGTAGACGCAAGAGCCGAGATGTTCGGCAAAATGGCCGTGAAATTCCGGCCGCACCATGCCTATTTCTGAATCCGCCAGTACGGTAACCTTGCGACTGGCGCCCGCGGCTGCGCCTGCCAAGCGAGGAATGAGCGAGCAGAAAGACGCAGCCGCAGCGTTCCCAACAAATCTTCTGCGGGACATTTTCGAGAGCATCGTTTCTCCTTGTTGGGAGTTACTCGGCCCGACGTGGTTGTTCTTCTATCAGCACCCGTGCGCATCCGCCCTGTGAAAGTGCACGTCCCAGTTCAAGTAACGGGTTGTCGCTTCATGCACGGCCGACGCTGTCGTCGAGAAATTCGCCGCCACGTGGTGCTCGAATCCCCGCTCGCAAATGAATCGGAGCAGCTTCTGCAATCCGGGAATTCGTACCACACCCGCCCCTCCGAAAGTCTCCAACGGGTCGTCCGTAAACTCGCCTTCGCCAACGTAGCCGCGCATTTTTCCCTGGCGGTCATCGGTCGAGAAGCGCGCGAAGCTCATCGGTCCACTCTTCACGCGGCCTACGCAAGTCCCGAACGTGTTCTCCTTGCCCACGGTGCCGGCGATGATTTCCTGGAAATCCATGCGCACATCCTTGAAAAAGTGCTTTGGCAAGTTGCTGCAGTGGAAGCACACGGCCTTGTCAGGGTCCTCGGCGTAGTTGTTGTTCCAGTCGAGCAGCGCGCTCGGCGTCTGCGATGCCAATTGCAGGGCGTGCATTCCGACCACGCCGGCCACATCGACTTCGCACGCGCTCGAGAGCCCGGAGTCGCTCATCATGCTCATCACCGTGCATGGCACCACGCCGAAAAATTCCTCAAGCGACGTCCAGCATTGAATGGCGCTGATGGTTACTTCCGTCTCCTTCATCCACGTATGGATGACGGCTCCCAGTTTCGCCATCTTTACCAGGGCCTGCTCAGGAATGCTGTTCGTCGAAACGTAAGCACGAATGGCTTTCAACCTTTCTACAACAGCAGGGTCGTTGTCCTTGAGCCTTCCGATTCTTCCCATCACCTCGGAAAGATCCCACGTCTCCACGGAAATTCCGGTCGACTCCAAAATTTTCTCGCTATAACGCACGGTGTTGAACGCTGCGGGCCGTGCTCCGATCGCGCCTATCCTCAGTTTCTTGAGGCCTTTCACCACACGGCAAACGGCCTGGAACCAGTCGAGGTCCTCAGCAAATCGCGCTGAATTCGGAGCTTCGGTGTGGAGCGTGGTCAGCGAATACGGGATGCGGTACTGCGCCAGGTTGTTGCAGGCGGACATTTTGCCGCAAAAGCTGTCGCGCCGGTCGCGGATGGTCATCTTAGACGGGGTGTCCGGCGTAGCCTGCACCAGCACCGGAACTCCCAGGTTGGCCATGCGCAGCGTCTCCGCAATGGCGCGCTCGTCGCCGAAATTCGGAAGAGTCACGACGACGCCGTCTATATCGTCCCGATGTTTCTTGAAAAGATCCGCGCAGCGCGCCGCTTCCTGGCGTGTTTCGACGGCGCCATGCTTCGAATCACTTTCTCCGAGAACGATGGGCTTGATGTTCTGGGCCGTCAATGCGGAGATCATTTCTTGACGGCCCGATCGTGCGAGGTGGTCCGGGAAAAAACCGCGGTTACCGACAATCACACCGAACACCATCGGTGAATTGGAAGGTTGGGTCATGACTCAGCCAGGGGCAGATTTTTTGCAAACGCTTGCACGGCAGACCTTACAGCGATTTCCGCAAACTTGTCAAGCGGGCTTTGCCCCTCTCCTTTCTGGCGTTACTCCGACTTTGTAAAGTTTCACCGGAATTATACTCACAGAAACGCAACGGCGCTCCCGGTTTTGCAGTTCCATTCCGCAGAGGAGCCGATTTCGATAGAATGAGCGTTCCCATACGTACAGGAGTCTGTAATGCGCACGAGACGTTCGCTGGCAATGAATCTGGATGCCGTCGCTCAAAGGGCAGGCGTTTCAACATCCACGGTCTCCCGCGTTCTCAACAACCTCGAGATTGTCAAAACCTCGACGCGCTCTCGCGTGCTGAAGGCCGCGGAGGAACTGAACTACCACCCGAATCTCCACGCGCGCTCTCTCGCCCGGGGAAAGAGCCGGATTCTCGGCATCATCGTTTCAAACATGGAGAATCCGTTCTTCCTGGATATCTACCGCACGCTCGAAGCCGACGCTCATGCCCAGGGCCTGGAAGTCGTGGTGGCCAATACCGACTACCGTTCCGAGCAACTCCTCGCCAGTGTGCAGCTTATGATCGGCTTGCGCGTAGCGGGCCTAGCGGTCATCGTTTCAGAAATGGAAGAACATTTGATCCAGACCGTTTCCGGCAGCCGTATTCCCGCCGCCTTCTATGATGTTGGAACGCCGCAGAAAAACATAACAAACATACGTGTGGACTACCGCAAAGGGATCAAAAAAACTGTCAGTTATCTGAATGCTCTGGGCCATAAACGCATGGCCTTCGTCGGGCATCATTCCACGCTCGGCCCGATCAGCGAACGCCGCAAGGCATTTTTGGAGTGCGTACACCGCTGCTCGCCCGGCGCGGAGCCGCAGATCTTTGCGGGGCCGGACGGTTTGGATGGTGGCCGCCAGGCCGCGCGCGAATTGCTCGAATCGGGCTTTCGCCCTACGGCGATTCTTTGCGTCAACGATTTCATGGCCGTCGGTGTGATGCGCGAGTTGCGCGACGAGGGGTTGCAGATTCCCCGCGATGTTTCCGTCACCGGGTTTGACAATATCAAGCTCGCGGAATTTTGCTCTCCCTCGCTTACTACAGTTCACATTCCCCGCGAACAAATTGGGCACGTCATTTTCGATAATGTCATGGGAAACGGCCGCGAAGAACGCGCACTCGGCCGGGAAATCGTCATCGATCCCGAACTTGTCGTCCGTGATTCCACCAGCATCGCCGCCAAGAGTTGATGCGGGGCGAACTCTTTTGGCCACCACCTATTTCCAGACGCGCAGCATTACCGCGCCGTGCCTTGGTACTTGCGTCGTAAACTCGTTTTCGAATGAGCCAAGATCTCTGTGCGCCCACAGATCTCGTACGTGGACACTGCTCGGGAAGCCCAGGTCTTTGAAGCCCACTTTCACGGGGAACGTGCCCGCGCGGCTGAACAAACCCACCGCCACGCTGCCATCAGCCAGCGGCTTGGCCCAAACTTCCAGGGGGCCTTCTGCGGAAACGCGATGTCCTGGCACTCCTTTTGGATCCTGGTCCACCGCGATGGCTTCTTTGTTCAAGAGGATGGCCTGATCTTCCGGCGTCATCCTTGTCAAATCATTTCCGGCGAGCAGCGGCGCAGCCAGCAGACACCACAGCGTCATGTGCGTGATGTATTCGTCGTGACGCATACCCCCGTTGCCGATTTCGAGCATGTCCGGGTCGTTCCAGTGGCCCGGCCCCGCAAACGCATCGAGCCCCGCCTGCCCGAAACCTATCGTCGACATGGACTCGTATCTGTCCTGGATGTCTCCCGTCGTCCGCCACAGATTTCCGCCCACCTCTTTGCCCCACCGCCAAACCAGGTCCCAGCCGTATTCGCACAAGCTGTACACGATGGGCCGGCCGGTTTTCTGGAGCGCGCGGTGCATCTTCTCGTACACTTCGCGAATCTGGCTGACGGGATAAACCTGCGACGCGCTGCACCAATCGTACTTTAGATAGTCCACCCCCCACTCCGCGTAGGTCTGCGCGTCTTGCTCCTCGTGCTGGTAACTTCCGGTAAAGCCCGCGCAAGTTTCCGGGCCCGGCGAAGAATAAATTCCAAACTTCAGGCCTTTGCTGTGAATGTAATCGGCGAGCGCCTTCATGTCGCCGAAGTTTTTGTTGGGCACAATGCGTCCTTGTTCGTCGCGGCCGCCTTGCCAGCAGTCATCCACGTTCACGTAAATGTAGCCCGCCTCTTTCATCCCGTTGCTGGCAATCGCGTTCGCGGCGCCTCGCACGTCGGCGGCCGTTACTTTGCAGGCAAAGTGATTCCAACTGTTCCAACCCATGGGAGCAGTTGGCGCGACCGGGGTTTGCGCCATCGCGGAACCCATGGAGATCAGAAGCAGAGAGAACAACCCAACGAGAATTCGCATACGCATGGACCATGCACCTCGGACGAGTTTAAATTGTCGCCGGCCGTGCTCCGGTGTCGAGCGAAAACCTATTTTTCCGTGGAGAATTTGTAGATCGTTGTCGTGTGATAGCGCTCGCCGGGTTTCAGCTCCGTGGAAGGAAACTCCGGCTTGTTCGGCGAATCCGGAAAGTGCTGCGTCTCCAGGCAGAACGCGGAGCGCTTGGTGTAGCTGATACCGCCCTTGCCCTTCAACGAACCATCCAGGAAATTTCCTGTATAAAACTGCACGCCCGGCTCGGTGGTCCAAACTTCCACAACGCGCCCGGTCGTCGGTTCTACGACACGCGCCGCGAGCGAAATGGGATCGCCCAGCTTTCTGCGCAAGACAAAATTGTGGTCGTAGCCGCCGCCAAGTTTGATCTGTTCATCGTCTGCATTGATGCGGGCTCCCATCGCCGTCGGTTTGCGGAAGTCGAACGGCGTGCCGGCCACGTCGCGAAGTTCCCCCGTAGGAATCAGCCCGGAATCTACGGGGGTGAACTTGTCCGCTTCGATCGTCAAGACGTGGCTGAGAACCTCCCCCGAACCGGGACCCGCAAGATTAAAATAAGAATGATTCGTCAAATTAAGAACGGTGTCCTTGTCCGTCGTCGCGGAATAGTCCATTTTCAGCGCGTTCGAGTCCGTGAGCGTATAAATTACGCGCACATGGAGGTTACCGGGGAATCCTTCTTCGCCATCCTTGCTCAGATAAGTTAGTTCGAGCGCCTGGCCATCCTTCGCCGAGACTTCTTTTGCCGTCCACACGGCTTTATTGAAACCCTTGATCCCGCCATGCAGGGTGTTCTCGCCATTATTCTTCGCGAGCGTGTAGGTCTTTCCCTCAAGCTTGAACTGCGCATGCCCGATGCGATTTCCGTACCGGCCGATGAGCGCGCCAATATAACTCGTGTTGTTCGCATACCCGTCTACGGAGTCGAAACCAAGCACCACGTCGCCCAGCTTGCCGCTGCGGTCCGGCACTTTCAGGGAAACGACGGAACCGCCGAAAGTTGTGATGGCGGCCTCGACGCCGTTCTTATTTGTCAAAGTATAAAGATCCACCGGTTCCCCGTCGGGCGTCTTCCCGAAAGAAGATTTTTTCGTGGAACCTGGCTTTGCCGCTGCCCCGCTTGCTGCCCATGTCGTCATCAGAATCGCCCCCGCGATTGTAACCCACAGCACCCTTCTCATCATTAGAACCTCTCCTGACCATCTTACACAGCTGCAAAACCAGCGGCCGATCTCTCCTCGAGGGAAGCCGGAGGAGCGCGACCGCAGGAGAGTGAAACGCAAAACGAGCAGGGTGTCAAGGAACAACTGCAAGCGCTTGCAACATTCGCCCCAGGAGCCGTGCCGCCGGCCCCTTGCCACACGCCAGACCAGCCCGCCCCGTGGTCGCATGGAAAATCGAGCAGCTGGAATTAGGGCGTCGGCTCGCTCCGCAGAATCCTACGCCCGGCTTGCGGCTGGCAACCGCCTACCGCAAGCGCGCCGCCTTGAGCAAGCACAAGCAGTCCTCGCCATCGTCTATCAAGAGCAGGCCCGGAAACGACGACAGGCTTTGTACGAAAATCATCGACCCGTTCTCGGTCTAGACACGCCGATCCTTATCCCTTGGGAGTCTTGGGCGTGAGCTTCGCGATCTCAGGAAACGTGGTCGGAGAAGTATAGATGTGATCGGCCATGCCGCTCCTTTTCCAAAGGGCCTCGGCCATCAGCCTGAGCGCTTTTCCCGAGCTGGCTGGCACAATCACGGTTGCGGCAAGCTTTCCGCTATTCACCCAGGCTTGCCCCGTTTTCAATACTCCATCAACGCCGGTGATGGGAATTTCCAGCCAGTCGTCGCGGTTGGGTCCGGTGACCGTTTCCTCGATGGCCTTTCGCGCTCCCATGCCCATGACATCGTTCTGCGCAAGCACGAGGTCAATGCGCGCTTTCTGCGCCGTCACTAATTTGAACCAGGAACATACACTCTGATACGCGCTCTCTTCCGTCCATCGCCCGCGCAGCTTCGTAAGATGCACATTGCCGGGAAGCAATTCCATCAAGCCGTCGTGACGTTCCCGGGAGACCGAACTGACCGATGGGCCTTGAATGAACAGTACGGAACCGCCTCGCGGCAGAAGTGCCATTACTTGCCGCGCCTGCATGCGGCCAACTTCCACCTGGTCCACGCTCACGGAAAACACGGGAGAGCGCGAGGATTTGCCAAGCTCACTGGCGTAGTCCGCGCGTCGGCTGAGCACCGCCCAACCGATGCCCGCCCTGACCGCCGCTTGCGCAGCCTGCGGAAAAGCCGTGGCGCCGAGAGGCTCGATGATAATTCCCATGGGCCGCTGAGAAGCTTCCGCCTGAATAGCCTTCAGGACTTGCGTGCTTTGCGTAATGGGATCATTGTCCGCGTAGACGATCTCGGCTTCCACCCCGATTTCTTTTGCGGACGCAAGCGCGTCCGCCGCTTGTTCCACCTGGTAGTCGTTTTCCCTGGTAATCAACGAAAACAAAAAGCGCAGTTTGCTCATCCTTTCCTCTCCCGGACAAGCTACCGCCGTCTCACTCTATGCGCCGCAAATCTGCCGCGGCGCAGAAGGTAAGGTTGATACTAATTTGCCGACTTGGCCTGTTCAGATTCCGCGAGCCGAATCAGTTCGGGCAAAACGCTCCCGCACTCCCTGCTTTCCGGCTGGCCGAATGCAAAATACACTTTGCTGAAGAGCGAGTAAAGCCTGTCGTAGGTCCGCTTGGTGGACGGGTCGGGCTGGAAGGTCCGGTATTTTGGACAAATCTTATCCTGTGCTTCCTCAACGGTCTTAAATGTTCCCGCGGCGAGAAACGCAAAAATTGCCGACCCGAGACTCACAACACTTCCCACAGGAACAAGAACCGGCCTCCCCAGCACGTTGGCATAAACTTGATTCAGCACATCGTTTTTTTGCGGAATTCCTCCGGCATTGATGACGCGGCGCACGGCAACACCGTTCTGCTCCATGCGATCCAGAATCACGCGCGTGTGCAGCGCCGTGCCTTCAATCGCCGCGAACAATTCGTCCTGAGCCGTAGTTTGCAGATTCCAGCCGAGGGTGATGCCACGTAAATTGGGATTTACGAGGACCGTGCGATCGCCGTTGTCCCAGGTCATGCGGAGCAAGCCCGTCTGCCCCGCGCGATAATTTTCCAGATCCTGGCCGAGCGTTTTCACGTCGGTTCCTGCGCGGGTGGCAATGCTGTGAAAAATGTCTCCAACCGCGGAAAGACCGGCCTCAATGCCGGTGCGCTTGGGATGCACGCTTCCCTGCACCACTCCGCAGACTCCGGGAACCAGCTTCACCGATGGAGTGATTCCGATAATGCAGGTCGAGGTACCGACCACGTTGACGATGTCCTCGCTGCGGCAACCCGCGCCGATGGCATCCCAATGCGCGTCAAAAGCGCCGACGGGTACGGGAATACCCGTTTTGATGCCGAGTCGCTCAGCCCATTCCGCGGAAAGATGCCCCGCGAGATGGTCCGAGGTCGCATATTCGCCATCCAGCTTTTCGCGGATGCCAGACAACAGCGGGTCCACTTTGACGAGAAATTCTTCTGGCGGCAGACCACCGAGCGCGGCGTTCCACATCCATTTGTGGCCCATCGCACAAACGCTGCGCTTCACCTTCTTCGCGTCGGCGATGCCACACAACGTCGCGGCCACCATGTCACAGTGCTCGAACGCAGAAACAAACTCGCCGCGCTTCCCCGGATTGTGCCTCAACCAATGGAGGAGCTTCGAAAAGCCCCATTCCGACGAATACACGCCGCCGCACCATGCAATGGCTTCAAGCTTTTCTCGCCACGCGGCTTCCGTGATTTCCGCAGCTTCCGCTTTTGCGCGATGGTCGCACCAGAGGTAGTAGTCATCGAGCGGCTGAAGGTTTTTTCCAACGGGAAGCACCGACGAACCCGTGGTATCGAGGGCCATGGAGCAAACCCGATCGCCGCCTACTCCCGCTTTCTGCAAAACCTCTTGCGTGGCCGCAGCCAACGCTTTCATATGATCCGCATGCGATTGGGTAGCGAATTCAGGATCTTCGCGTTTGCGGTGGAGCGGGTATTCGGCAACGGCGGAAGCGAGCAGGCCGTGGTCGCTATCCACCAGCGAGACGCGCACGCTCAAAGTCCCAAAGTCAACGCCAGCTACCACCGCCATTCCGCTTCTCCCCTAAAGACCCGGCTTCCATGCAAAGCGCGAAACAAACCTACATCTCGCTCCGCGGGTAATACTTCGCGCAATAAATCACACCGAGAACAATCAGAAGGCCGCCCCACCACACCGGCGCATGCAGGTTCGTCAATTCCACACCCTCAGGCGGATGCGACCAGTTCACCAAGCCGCTCCCAAGAATCAGGACTCCATAAATCAGCAAAAGAAGCCCCACGAAAAACCAGACCGGAATGATGCTATGTTTTTCGCTCATGACCTCTCACCAGAAGATAATTTGGAGAACCACAAGGATCGCAAGCGCCACCCCTCCCCAAACAACGGGCCGGTGCAGCCAACTCGTATGTTCTTCGCTCGGCACTTCCGTAAGCGCGTAGACCAGACCTCGCAATTCCTCGTCCGGTTTTGGCTTGGTCACCATCGTCGCAAGCACAGTAACGACCACGCAAGTGACGCACGCCCAGAGCGCCTGCCACATGGCTTGAGCAAGCGGTTGCGCCGACGGCGAAAACGCAAACACCTTGACCCAGCTCGGGTCGAATTTCATCAAGAGGAATGCCGTGACCGAGGTGACCACCCCCGCCAGCAGCCCCCAAAAACCGGCCATACGGCTTACGCGTTTCCAAAGCATGCCCAGCACAACTGTGCCAAATAGCGGAGCGATGAAGAAACCGAACAGTGCCTGCACGTAGTCCATCATGCTTTTGTTGTACTGGACCAGATAAGCCGTGCCGATACTCACCAACAGGCCAATGATCGTGCACCACCGCCCCATCGAAACGTAATGCGCATCCGGCGCATCTTTCCGCAGGTACGGACGGTAGAGGTCATACGTCCATACCGTCGCGAAGGCGCTCACGTTGCCTGCCATGCCCGCCATGAAGCCCGCCACCAGCGCTGTAATCCCCAAACCCATCAAGCCAGGGCCGCAATAACGAGCCAGCATGAGCGGTAAGACATCGTCATACTTAAACTGTCCCGGCTGCGCTACGTTTCCTGGCACCAGATGAAAAGGCAGCACGGCACGCCCAAGAAGACCAGGAAGAATCACAATCAGTGGCACGGCCATTTTGAAGAAAGAGCCAATAATCGGCGCCAATTTCGCCGAGCGCACGTCTTTTGCCGAAAGCACGCGCTGCACGACAAGAAAGTCGGTCGTCCAATACCCCATGGACTGGACCGCTCCCAAGCCAAACACGATCGCGATCCAGTGAACTCCCATGGGGTTATTACTGGCAGAGCTCATCGGGCCCCACATGTGTGTGAAGTTTGCTCCGGGAAAATTCTGGTGAATGCGCGCCACCATGCCGCTCCATCCACCTGTCTCAATTAGCCCCAGAATCGGAATGAGCAGCGCGCCAAACCAAATCAGGAAAAATTGCAGCACCTCGTTGAAGATCGCGGAGAAAAGCCCGCCGGCGGCGACATACACCCCCACCGTGAGCGAAGAAACGATGATGCTAAAATGCAAATTCCACCCAAGCACCACTTCCATAACGACCGCCATTGCATACATGTTGACGCCCGACATGAGGATGGTCATGAACGCAAACGTAACTGCGCTCAACGCGCTGGCCTCCGTCCCGTAGCGCAGCTTCAAATAGCTTGGCACAGAATGCGTCTTTGAAATGTAGTAGAACGGCATCATCACGATGCCCAGAAACACCATCGCGGGAATCGCGCCGATCCAATACCAATGCGCAGCCATGATCCCGTATTGATAGGCGTTGCCCGCCCAACCCAAAAGCTCCAGCGACCCAAGGTTCGCGGAAACAAACGCCAGCCCCGCCACCCAAGCGGTCATTTCGCGGCCCGCCAAGAAGAAGTCTTCGCCTGTCTTCGCAAACTTCTTCAGGTAAAAGCCAATCGCCAGCACCAGCAGGAAATAAATCGCGATAATCGCTAGATCGACGCCCGAAAGATGCACCAGCGTACTGGGAGCGTTCAGCGCCATCATGGCGATCATTTTTTCTCCTTAGGCTGCCCGTAATAGGCGTCCTTGCCGTGCTTTCTCAGAAAATGTTTGTCGTGGAGCGAACGCCCGATCGCGCCCGCTTGTGCATTGATGCCCAAAGTAAAATAAGCCAGGCGCGCCACAAATTCCAGAACCGCCGCGTTGTGCGCAGACGCCATCGGCTCCGGTCCCCAGGTGAAAGGAGCGTGATTCGCCACCAGGACACCGGGAATCGCCGCGTAATCTAGGTCGCGAAACTCACGCACAATCGCGTGCCCCGTGCTCGTTTCATAATCGTCGGAAATCTCGACATCTTTGAGCTCCGCGGTCACCGGAACCGGCCCATGAAAAGTATCCGCGTGCGTCGTTCCAAAACAAGGAATCGGCCGTCGCGCCTGCGCCCAGGCGGTCGCATACTCCGAGTGTGTATGGCTGACGCCGCCGATCGCCGGAAATGATTTATAAAGAATCAAATGTGTCGGCAAATCCGAGGAAGGCCGCAGCTTCCCTTCCACGATTTTGCCGTTCAGGTCCGTAACCACCAGGTCTCCCGGCTTCATGCGCTGGTAAGGCACTCCGCTCGGCTTGATCACCACCAGCGAATCTTTTCGCGAAATCCCGCTCGCGTTGCCAAACGTGAAAAGCACCAGCCCGCTGCGCACCAGCTCCAGGTTAGCTTCCAGGACTTGGCGGCGCAGTTCAGGCAGCAGCATCGCTTCCGCAGTCGGGCTGCACATGCAAATCCCGCAGCCGGTTGGGCTGAAATGCTATTTCAGGCAGTGAAGGGATTCGGTAAAGAGCGTGGCGGCCTTGGATTCCGTTGGGCTGCGCAATCTGCCGAAGGCTCATAGCGGCCGGTGACGTCCCCCAAAACACAAGATTTCTGCGCGTCACGATATCACGGGGTGAGCACGCCTGCAACTGCAAACGCTTGCAGCAATTCGCCTCAGGTTGAAACCCCGAGGCGTCTGGCTCCTAACGCAGCGACCCAGGGACGCTCCCTGGAGGGGCCCGAGGATCAATGCGCTTTCGTCGAAGGACTCCAGCGAAACGTGGCGACGGCACCGGCGGGGAGCTTGTAGTTCGCGTACTTCCCTGCCCATCCGATGTTGAACGTGGCGTTGCCCCCAGTGCTGTTCAACACGATGAGAATGAGCGAGCCATCCGGGTTGCGGAACGCGACGTCTTCGAGGCTGCCTTCGCCAAAAGTGTTGGATTCGATGCGGTAAGCGCCGGGGACAACAAACTTGCTTGCCTGTCCGAGCGCCGTGTAATCCACCGTGGGTTCGATTCTTGAAGGTTGCGCGGTGTGGTTCACGGTGATGATGCCGCGGCAGGTGGTGCAGCCGCCGAGAAATGGTTTGTGATCCTGGTCGAGAGCAAGGTTCCACAAAACGACACTCTTTGCCCAGTTACGCGTTGCGCCGATTACGAGCCTCACCTGTTGGTCTAGCAAGTTCCCTTTTTGCCAATCGCCGCCAGAGCACTCCGTCATCCAGATGTCTTTGTCGGGGAAGCGGTCGTGCAATTCGTTCTGCGCTGTGACGTTTCCGCCGTAACAATGCGTCGCCGTTCCCGCAGCAAAGGACGCGGCTTTCGCGTCGCTCAGGACTTCCAAGGGATATTGCATCAAGTCCCAGTTGTGATCGAACACCAGGATTTTTGTTTTCAGCTTCGCGTCGCGGAACGCCGGACCGACATGATTCGCCAGGACTTCGGTTTGCTCTGGCGCGGTGAAAATCATGCCGGGATAATCATTCGGAATGAATTTCGGCTCGTTCTGCATGGTGATGGCATAGATGGGAACGCCGGCGGCTTCATACTCCTTCACGAACCGAACGAAATATTTCGCGAACGCCGGATACGCGGAAGGCAGGAGCGCGCCTTGAGTCATGGAGCCAGAAGTTTTCATCCAGCCGGGAGGGCTCCAGGGAGACGCGAAGATCTTGAGATTGGGATTGCGGGCGAGCGCTTCGCGGAGAAGTGGAAGAATGTACGCGCGATCGTGCTCGATGGAGAAATATTTGAGGTCAGGATCGCTTGTGCCGAAAGGCTGCCCCGGCGGTAAGTCGTCGTAGCTGTATTCCGTGAGCGCGAAGTCGCTGGCGCCCATCGGCTGGCGCAGGATGCTGAGGCCGATTCCCTTGGTTGGACTGAAAAGCATCTGCAGGGCTTCTTTGCGCTGCGCTTCGGTGAGCTTGTTCCACATCAGCCAGGCGGAAGAGTCGGTCAGCGAGGCGCCGAAACCGTCCATCTGCTGATACTTCACCGCGTCGTTTACCGTGATGGTGAGATTCGGCGTGCGCGTCGCGCCAAACATCAACGCCGCCTTGTCCAGCAGCGCCTCGTGCAACTCCTCCGAAGACTCGGTGACCTCAATGTGCGGCGCTTCGGTTCCAGAAGGTGGCTTTTGCTGGGCAAGCAAATTCGGCAAGAACAGAAGCGCCGAGCTAGCAGCGACAGCGAGCCTAGCTAACAATACCACTTACCCTCCCCCACCTTTTTTCGCAACAGCGCATTCTAAACGATTTACAGCCGGAAATCGTGGAACTGCGCATTATAAAGGACGTAGCTCTCCGTGAGCCGAAGAGCTTTCGAGAACACCCCACAAAGGGTCCAGTTGACCGAAACGGGCCACGCCCAGGGGCAGATCTTCAGAAAAACAGAGGACCACATAGCATAACGCGAACTGATAACCGTAAACATAATGTTTTACGGTTGGTTCTCATTTAAAATGGATGAATCAGAAAATGCCTTTGGTCCGAACTTAGGTCGCCCAGGAAGAAAAAGCAGATCCCTCACCGTCGTTCGCAAACAACGCGACCGGGTTCGGGATGACCGATGCTGGCAAAACTTGAACCGCTAGGGAGTCTGAGGGGCGGCTGGGGCAGGGCTATGGCCGGCAGCTTCGCGTTTCCTCTTGAGGCGCTCCTGGGATTTTGGCATGGCTTTGTCTCTGAGCCGAGCTTACTGAGGTTTTTCAGACTCTGGAGGGGGTTCGGCGGCGGTGGGATTTTGCCTGTTCTTGAATTTCGCAAGGGACTGTTGAGAGGCTTCGGCAGACGCGTCTTTGAGCTTCTGGAACGTGGCCAGCGCTTTTTGCGCGTCCTCCGGACGATGCAGGCGGCGATACAAAAGGCTAAGCTGATACCAGGTTTGCTGCAGAATCTCAGGATCTGAATCGGTAGCGGCAGCCTTCTCCAGGTCCGCAACCGCCGCAGCATCATTTCCCAGCAGCTTTTCTGCACGGCCGAGATTGTAACCCTCATGCAGCTGTCCCGGCTTTTCTCGTATCGCGGCCTCCATCAACTCTTTCCCCTTTGCGACGTCGCCCCTTTCCATGAGAAGCACGCCTAACTCATAGCGAGCGAGGGCATCATGCGGATCAATCGCAAGTTCGCTCTGGAAAGCAGCCTCCGCTTCATTCACCTTCATGGCAAGCCGATAGACCGCGCCAAGTTGCTCGTGCAGCCCCGGCTGGGTAGGGGCAAGTTTGATCGCCTCGAGGTATTCGTAGATAGCGTCTGGGTAGTGCTCACCTTCAGAAGCAACCTGACCAAGGACCTGATGTACGCGCCATGACTTCGGGTCTTCTTTGAACATCCTTTCGTAGCTGTTCTTGGAGACCTGCAAGTGGGCCTGGCCGCGATGATAAAGAATGTCGGTGTTGTCCGGGGCAAGCTTTGCCGCTTTGTCCAGGGCGTCGGCGGCTTCCTCCGCGTGACCCAGCGCAAGTTCGACAACACCAAGCCACATCCAGGCGTTGGCGTCCTTGGGATAGGCCGTCGTTTCTTTACGCAGGGTGGGGATAGCTTCGTCCAACTTGTTTAACCGGTACTGCGCAATCCCCAGAAAGAGGTTCGCGCCCCGAAGCCTTGGATTCAGAACCAAGGCCTTCCGAAAACTGGCAATGGCCTCTTCATGTCGCCCCTGTTCTTCGCGGACCAGACCAAGGTTGAAGTAGGCAGGAGCGAAACTCGGTGCCTCGTTAGTGACGGCGGCGAAGCCTTCGGCAGCGGCGTCCAAGTTGCCGCCGCGCATGGCTTCCGAGGCCTGACGGAAGCGGTCCTCGATACGCGGCGGTATTTGAGCCCAAAGCTGCGCGGCAACTCCACAGATCAGGCAAAAACCAAGCAAGACCGTCATTGGAAAGGACCGCAAGCGCACTCTAATTCGCACGTTTAAATTCTACATCCTTTCGCACGAGGTGGGACTGGGACTTAGTCACTTCCAACAGAAAACCCCCCGGCTTCGAAATAGAGCCAGAGGGTTTCAGCCTGAGAAGCTGGAGAAGACTCAGAATTGGTAGCGCAATGTCAACTGGATTACCCGTCGAGAGTTGATTGTCCCTCGGGGGCCTTTGGGCACGCCGAACGTGCTGTCCAGAATAAAACCGTCCAAGGTACCAAAAATGTGCCGGTTAAAAGCATTGGGAATGTCCGCTTTGAAGATTAGTGAATGCCCTTCTGCAAGCTCCGTGCGTTTGATAATTGAAAAATCCTCGCTGAAATAGTGCTCACTGCGTATATCGCCCCGCGTCAAAGGCAAATTCCCGAAGAGATAACCGCGCTTGGCCACAAGACCGGGAGCGTTTTGATCAAGAAATGCCGCGCAATTGAAGTAGTTGTTCGTAGTGTTGCTAGTGAAGGTGCCGTCCGCGGAGTTTTCCGAGCAGCCGCTGGGCAAAGCTGGGTCAAAGGAGGACTTGTTCGGACTATAAATCGGCACGCCAGGTATGAGGCTGTATTTAAAGTTGCCACCACTGAAAACTGGAGAAGGTGCGAAGCTGTTCATGATCACCGGAGACCCGCTCTGATAGCGGTGCACTCCACCAATTTGCCATCCCCCAAGCACTTTGCTGGCCGGACCATGGCTGAGATATTTCTTGCCAGGGCCCGCCGGAAGTTCGTAGAGATAGCTAAGGACAACGGCATGGGGTGTGTCCTGATAGCTGAGTGCCTTTTCAGTTTTTAGATTGAAGGGATTTTGCGCACCGAAATTGTTGGACTGAAAGGCAGAAAAGAACGGGAAGAGACTATCTGCATCGGTAAGGGTCTTCGAGTAGGTATACGATGCGAGCAGATTTAGGCCGTTGCGAAAGCGCCGCTCGAGCTTTGCTTCCAAAGCATTAAACGTGGACTGGCCGACATTTTCTAGACAACAACTCGAGCCGATGCCCTGGTACTGCGGGAAGGGACGAAGCAACTGGCCGATCGGCTCGCTGCTTCCATAGAGCGGTACAAACCAACTGGGGATGGAGACTCCGAGGCTAGCCAGAGTGGCCTGCCCAGCAGGATCTCCCACGGTCTCCGTCTCAATTGTCGTTCCCAGGGCGTAAAACTTCGGATCAATGCTGTTGATTTGCAAAAGATTTGAGTGCAGCCGAGTAGCATGGTTACCCACGTAGCCCACGCTCAGGATCAAGTCGGTGGCTAGCTGATGCTGTACCTCTAAACTCCAGTTTTGAATCATGCCTGGGCGGCCAAAGTTGGGCGCCACGTAATTTGGAAAGCCCCCGTTGAGGAGCGCGGGATCTTTGGCGTTCGAAGGTGGCGTGTAGCTGGGAAAACCCGCGTCTAGCGACTGCACCGGAGAAAAGGCGTTTTGCGATTTGAAGTCCGGATTTACCGTAGTGCCGCTTGTCAGCGAATCGCCGAAATCAGAGTAACTCAGAGCGGCGTAATAGATTCCGTATCCACCCCGAATAGCCATATTGCGAAGGCGGCCCAGCAGCCTTTCCGGCGCGTAGGCGAAACCGAAACGCGGAGCAAAGTCTTTGTAATAGGTATTTGCACCTCTCGCATTCGAGCCGTAAATGAGAGCACCGGGCACAGCAGGGGAGATTGGGACACCGGGTAGCGGATCGCCGCTATTGGGCGCCGTGAGGTCCAAAACAGACATGGCTCCTTTGGCCTCGTGGCGCGGAGTATCCACATCGTAGCGCAAGCCGATGTTCAGGGTCAGATCTTTCCTGAATTTGAAATCGTCCTCAGCATAACCTGCGTAGTAATTGGAGATCCAACGCGGGTTATGGGAGGAGATTTGCAAACTCGCCTCATTTGGAAGCCCAAGTAGGAAGCTGGCAAAAGGATCGCCAGTTTGCGTGTTATTGGGGGCAACCGCCGTCTGGAGATTCTGAAAACTGTAGTTGGGAGAGGTGTTGGCGTTGGCGATCCGGGAGTATTGGGAATACCTCCACTCGAACCCCATGCGGAGCGAGTGACGACCCCTGATCCAGGAAACACTATCCGCCGTAATCAAGCTGTTAGGAACCGCGATATCGAAGCTACCGCCGCCGACACCCTGATATCCGATGCCCAACGGACTGCCACCGAAGCTGAACTGGGGGAAACCAATGCCACTGGCGCCTGTTATGCCCAGTGTCTTTTCCCAGTCTTGACCTGTCACCGCTACTCCTTTACTGGGATTGTAGAGGCGGTTAAAACCGATCGTAAGGTGGTTGAGCAGAGTAGGGCTGATCGTGTCGTCCCAACCGAAGCGCAGGTAGTGGGTGACGCGCGATCTAAAAAAGTTCTGATCTAGCGGCGGGGGAAGCACAGGCGTTCCATTCAGCGCTTCCAAATCACGGTCATTGTAGGAGAAAAACAGCTTATGATTCGTCCCCAAGTTCTGATCTATACGAAAGGACATCGTATAGGTTCGCTGAGGTATGTGGGAATTGAAAAGGAAATTGTTAATCAGCCCGTTCAGGTTCCCGGAAGTTGGCGCAATATTGGGATGCACATTCAAGAAGGTAAGCACCTTTTGCGCCACGGCGCTGTTGAGAGGAACCTGATTGTTGGCAAAGGCGATGCGGCCTCCAACGAAACCGGTGGGGCATGAGACAGTCGCAGGATTAAAAATCTGCCCTTTTCTTTCTGGAGTGTTATCGCAGGGGTTCAAAATCGGATTGCCGCTGGTATTCGTCAGAACCGGGCCCAACAGAGCGGAAAAGTCGCCCGTGCGTTCCGCATCGGTGGGCAGCGTCGTGATGTTTGATGTGCCGATGTTGTTGCGATATTGCTCATAGGAGAAGAAGAAGAAGGTTTTATCGGTGCCTTTGTAAAGCTTGGGGATCCAAACGGGGCCACCCAAGCTTCCGCCGAAGTCGTTTTGGTGATCCCTTGGCTTCGGTGCACCATTCAAATCGTTTTCCCAAGAATTGGCGTTCAGTTTATCGTTGTGCAGGATGTCAAACGCCGTACCGTGAAACACATTTGTACCGGATTTGGTGGTGAAGCTTTCCACGCCGCCAGAGGTGCGGCCGAATTCTGCTGGAACGGTCGAGGTTGTGACTTTGAATTCGTTGAGGGCCTCGACAGAAGGAGCGTTCTCATCAAAGGTGGAACCCAGTTCCGCATGCACGATGCTCGCGCCATCGAGAATGACTTCCGTGCTGAAGTTCTGCCCGCCCGATAATTTCGATTCGAAAACGCCAGAATTGGCATGATCACTATTGGTTCCCGGGCCAGCCGTGCCGGGGGTCAAAAACACGAAAGCCTCTGGCGAACGCAGAAAGCTCTGTCCCGTAGCCGCGATGGACAGCGGCAAATCTTCAATTTGCCTTTTGTCCACGACCGTACCGATATCGGACGACTCCGCTTGGATACCAGGCGCATCAGCAACGACCGTAAGTGTTTCGGACACGGTACCGGGTGTCATGGTGAAATCTAGCGAAGAGGTCGTGTTGATCTGGACGATAACCCCAGTTTTTTCTTCGGTTTTGAATCCCTGAGCAGCAACCGAGACTCTATATGTGCTGACGCGCAAATCGAAGAGGCGATAGCCGCCCGTCGGTCCAGTGGTGGCGGTATAGACAGCACTGGTCGCAGTATCAGTCGCTGTGACGGTGGCGCCAGTAACGGCACCGCCCGTGGAGTCGAGAACTGTGCCCGCAATCGTGCCGCGGTCGGACTGCGAGAATCCCGGGGTGGCCGCGGCGAGAACGAACAGGGCTACGGCGATGTAGCGGGCCGCCGCAGACTGAGCGAAAAAGGAATGACAGCATTGAGCGAAAGAGGAGTGACGGGCGAAAATCCGGAACGGGACGGATGCAAAGCGTACGAAGCGCATCTACTTGCCTCCTGCACAGCCGCGCCGAAGCGACGAACGCTTAAGGCGTAACGATATTCTCGACTGATCCGCGCACCATGGGCGGGGTGGGAAGCATTTGTCCCGCAGGCCGGACGAAAAGCGGGACGATGAGCCGAATCGTGGGCCAAGCGGCGAACGCTAAGCAGACGATTGTGAACGCTGCTCCCAGCGACCCCCAAACTTTGCGCACATTTAGCCTCACAAAAATTCAGTTGTCAACAAGAAATTTCTTGAATAAGGTTTAGACAAACGTTTGTCTTGTGCATTCTAAAGCGCAGAAAGGGCAACTCGGGCGCAGAATCGCACCGGCAGGTCGCTCACCAATGAGGACGGGCAAATCTGGAAGCTGGGATTACCGTGATTAGGTCAACCTGCAATCTCTTGTTCAGGCTATGCTTATGCAGCCCTTGAAAGAAAAAGACGGAGTGGAAACGGGTCTTCCCCGCAAAGCCGGAACCCCCCGAGAGGGTCGTGGTGAACGCGAACCAAGAAAGACTCGCCACTACAACTTGAAGGGCGTATGCCAAAAACCAGACGTAGAAATCGCAGAGTCACCCGTGGCCGGACGCAAGGAAAACCAAAACGGCGGGGAGCGGCCCGTCAGCCTGAAAATTTTGGCGGACTACCTGGGGTTGTGCCCGGCGACGGTGTCCGTGGTGCTGAACAATGTTCCGGGGCGATCGATTCCCGCCGAAACGCGCGAGCGTGTGCGGGCCGCGGCGCGGAAATTCAATTATCAACCGAGCTTGCTGGCGCGTTCGCTTCGAAAACAGCGAACGTTTACCGTGGGCGTGCTGGCGCCGGAGCTGAGCGACGGCTACCACACGATGGTGATGAGCGGCATCGGGGATCACTTGATGCGCGAGGGGTACTTCTACTTCATCGTGCATCACCGTCACAAGCCGGACATGATTGAAGAGTATCCGCGATTGCTGGTGGGTCGCGGCGCGGAGGGATTGATCGCGATTGATACGGCGCTCGCACATCCGTTACCCGTGCCGGTGGTGGCGGTGGCGGGTCATCGCAAAATTGCGGGAGTGACGAATGTGGTGCTGGATCATAAGCGCGCTGCGGAATTGTCGCTGCGGCATTTGCATCAGCTCGGGCATCGACGGATTGCGTTCATGCGCGGGCAGCCGTTCAGCGCGGACTCGGATGACCGCTGGAAGAGCATTGTGAGCGTCGGGCGAGAATTGGGGCTGGAAATTCGTGCGGACCTGACGATTCAGCTGGAGCGCGACTTGACTTCCCCGGAGCTGGGCTATCCCGTGGTGCAGGAGCTGCTTCAAAAGCGGCGGCGATTCACGGCGATTGTGTCGTTTAATGATATCGCGGCGATTGGAGCGATTCGCGCGTTGCGGGACGCGAATCTGCGCGTCCCGGAAGACGTGTCGGTGATTGGATTTGACGATATTCAGGTGGCGGCGTATCACACTCCGAGGCTGACGACGATTCGTCAGCCGCTGCGCGACATGGGCGAAACGGCGGCGCGGATTTTGTTGCAACGCATGCAGGGATTCAAGGACTATCCGGAAGAGTTTGCGGTGCCGCCGGAGCTGATTACGCGGGAGACCACGGCGCCGGTGAATCCGCGCATCCGGCGGCGGTAGGGTTTGCGGGGCTAGTAGAAGGTACCGCGGAAATTGTTGCGGAATCTTTTCTTTCGAGAAGAATATTGCGGACAAAAGGAGCGTTCCTCTCATGAAAATGCGACACCTGGTTTTTGCTTTAGCGATTGCGACGCTGTCGGTGGGCGCGTGGTCGTATGCGCGTTCGCGAGCATTCGAAAGCGCTCCGGCGGCGCCCGCAGGCGAATCGGCGAAGGCTTTTCTAGGGCGATGGGATTTGACGTTGAAAGACGGAAGTCGCGAGTATCCTTCGTGGCTCGAGCTGAGCCAGGAAAGTGGGCGCTTGGTGGCGCAGTTCGTCGGGCGTTGGGGAAATGCGCGGCCGCTGCCGAAGGCTGAGCTTTCGAATGGAAAGCTTACTTTCGTTTCGCCGAAGGAGGAAGAGGGCGCGCAGGCAGATTTGGTTTTTGAGGGGGCGCTGGCGGGCAAAAACTTGTCGGGCACCGTGAATGGACCGGACGGCAAAACGTGGCAGTGGACAGGGCAGGCAGCGCCGGCCTTGGTGCGCACGAAGCCAGCAAAATGGGGAAAGCCGATCGAGCTATTCAACAAGAAAGACCTCACGGGCTGGACAATGAGCGACCCGAACTCGGAGAAAGTCTGGAAAGTCGAGAATGGAGAGCTGATTACGCCTGGGAATGGCCCGGAACTGATGAACGAAGGAAAATACGAAGACTTCAAGCTGCATGTGGAATTCAATTGCGGAGAGAATGCGAATAGCGGCGTTTATCTGCGGGGGCGGTACGAAGTGCAAATTGAAACGGACTCGATTGAGGAGCCGCCGAGCCATCACATGGGCGGCGTCTACGGATTTCTAGCGCCCACGCCGGAGCTTCCGCGCAAGCCGGGAACCTGGCAGACCTACGACATCACATTCGCGGGGCGCATGATCACGGTCGCGCAAAACGGACAGACCATCATCAACAATAAGGAAATTCCAGGCATCACCGGCGGCGCGCTGGACAGCCACGAGGAATTGCCCGGACCGATCTATCTGCAAGGCAGCGAGAAAGGCCGCGTTGCGTTTCGCAGCATTGTGCTCACACCCGCTGAGAAGTAAAAAGATCTTGGAGTCTGAGCCGCGCGGACCGGCGTAGAGGCGACTCCGGGCGTTGTGCTACAATTTATGAACTGCGCGCCCTTAGCTCAGCTGGATAGAGCGTCTGGCTACGAACCAGAAGGTCGGGAGTTCGAATCTCTCAGGGCGCGCCATATTTTTTTCAGCTACTTACCCCATATCTTCTTCGCGCGATAAAGCCAATTGTTCGTGTTCTCGTACTCGCTGGCCTACTTCTCTTCGCTCCCAGAGTTCACGCGCAGACTTTTCGCGTCCCATTCCACACCGTCAACAGCATGATCTTGCTCGACGGGCAGGTGAACGGCAAGCCCGTAGTGCTAGTTTTCGACACCGGAGCAGTGCGGACACAAGTGGATAAGCGGGCGATGATGCGCCAGGAGGATTTCGCAGTCCTCTACATCGATCTCCGTATTGATCTTTTTCGACAGCGAGACTGTCGTATTCTTGCTAGAGACCTGCGCCCAATTCTCAAGGGCATTCCGGCTGACGGCATCTTGGGCGAGGACTGGCTGCGGTCGTTTCGTGCCGTGCGAATCGATTACAAGGTCGGCGTTGTTGAGTTTGAGAAGTAAAGCCGGGACGCAACCGTCTTTTTTAGGCACAGCGAGAGAAAGGACGGAGCCAGAGGGTGAATTTGATGGGCCTTTTCGGCACACCCGTACGTGAGCTTGCCTACACGGGAAAGTACGCATTTCCGTATTGTTTTTGGCGAGGAGCAGTAGTAGCTTGTCCCCTATTATGACCAGCGCGAGCAGGCCTTGACTTCTTATTGTTGACGACGGTACCGCCGTGCGCGGTGCTATTCGGAATTTCATCGAAGCTACAACCCCCTATAGAGTGTGCGATGCGGTTGACGATGGCGTGTCGGCAGTCCGAAAAGCGATGGGCTCCATTTGTGACGTAGTACTCCTCAATTTTGTGCAGCCACAAGATAACCTGGTCACGGCATCCCTTCTGCGCAGCAAAGTGCCAAGTGTCAAGATCGTCGGCTTCGGCACTCTTTCGACCGATGAAAACCAGTCGTCTCCAGCAACCGCATTCGATGCGGTACTCACTAAGCAAGACGGGCTGTCGAAGCTTGTCGAGACTCTGAAGGCGCTGATGCCCAAATCACCACGAGCGTAGCTTACGATTTGAGAGAAAGGCCTGGCGGGCATAGGTCACACGCCCAGGTGACAGGCATCACAGCAGTCCCGTCCAGTCACTACCCATAATCCGTGGCATGCGTTGCGCGTCGTGCGGTTCAGAGAACTTTCAGAAGTTCGGGGGAGAGATTGCCATTCACTTCCCCGGGCCGGAAAACCTCGATAAGCCTCACGTGCATGTATCTGCCGAGCTTGCTGTCTGCTTGGACTGTGGCATAGCGCAGTTTGCTGTTCCGGAAGCCGAATTGCGCATGCTTGGCAAGCGCGACCCGAAGCGTAACAACCCCAATAAATAAAGGATAGGACCTTTAGCCTCGCGGATCACCCGGTGACCCATGCATTCGTGCGGGCCAGAAACTCCAGCCCAACCGCAAAGGCAATGCCTGGAAGCGCCTGACAGTAAACGACTCTCGCCTGTCCTAGAAGTACACCCAGCGAAGATTTGACCAATACGCGAGTATTCGGTTTCCAAGGTCGATGGGTTTGGACGCGCGTGCCATTGGCGCTGACGTTTTCCGTCGAAGCAAACGCCATGAGCACGGGCTTGTCCCGATTCGAGAGCAAAACTCGAAACTTCTGCGGACTCCGCTTTTCTTTCCGTCCATCGTCCATGATGCCGCCTCCTTCTGAGGGCAGGCATGATTGTCAACACGGGGAAGAGGGGGGAATAGAAGGTAGGCTGCCAACACAATGCTATGCACAACGCTGTGTCTTGTCAATACGGTACCGCCAAGACTCAGGCCGATGACCGCATGATCCAGTCACCTGTCCGAGCAAACGCCAAACCTTGTCTTTGTCGTATATGTTGCGCACGGTACTGCTCGAACATCCGCTCCCGCCTACAGAGGCTCACTGGCGGTGTGAACTGGCAGACCCGCGAGGCACCGCCCCAAACAACCCCAAATACTTTGGCCTCGCGGATCATCTTTCCTGACTGGAATTGTGCTATTTTGTGGTTCCCCGCTTCCGCTGGAGGATTCAATGGACGAGCAGCGGAAATACGCAATCCTTTATGCCGCAACGATCCTGGCAGCACGGAAGCTCAACGGGATAGGCGACAAGCCATGCCCGGCGCGGGAATGCGCTATCGCCGACGCAATCGCGCAGGCTGAACGCATCCTGCAAAAGGTTGATGCGCGCTAGCCTAGCAGGACGGATTGAACCCGCGCTCAGTACGGGGGCGTGCCAGAATGCGCCCGTGGATCGCCGTAACTTCCTCATTGGTGGCATTGCCGCTTCCGCCGTTGTTCGCACTTGGCCATTTCGGGTGTATAGCTTCCCGTCACAAATCATCACCATTGACTACGCTGCGGAAAAAGAAAAATACATACGGTTGGCTCGTACCTACATAGATGAACAGGTTGCTAAGTATGGGCTTCTAATTGATTTTAGTTTCACGTCGCCCAAGGGCCCTCATGTTGCCTCAATCCGCGGTATTAGACATGAGGCGCCGCAACTTCCTCTCCGGCTTGATGGCTGCGCCTTTGGCTGTGAAGGCCCGATTAGCTCAATTCTTTGCTCGTAAGGGCCTTCCAGTTGAACGTTGCGACGCTGAAATCTTTGGGGCCTTTGTGATCGGTGACTCGCATACCCGGCAATCCTGCGTAGACAGACAGCACAACAATGATTTTATGACGGCATTGGTGTCCGGCGAATCTGACCCCGACCGTTTAAGAGCTGGCATGGTCACGGTCCATCGCTTCATGAAAAGCCGATAACGAGCGAGCCAGGTCCCAACCCGCCCGCAATGGGAGGCGGTAAATGAGCCTCGCCGTGTCGCGCAAAACGACTATGCTTTCATCGTACCCTCTCAAGGAAAGCTCTTGGATTCGGACTTGAGTCGCTCCGGCTTGAGTCGGTGCTTGCCGGGCATTAAAATCAATCCCGGCCGATTCTTAGGGAGTCCACCTTGCAAGCCAAGCATGTTGACCTCAGAAACTTGGACGCCGTTGCAAAAAAGGCCGGTGTATCAACAGCCACAGTTTCTCGCGTGCTGAATAACCTGAAGGTCGTGAGGAGTTCAACTCGCGCTCGAGTACTGAGGGCAGCGGAGGAGCTGAATTACTACCCCAATCTCCATGCACGATCTTTGGCCAGAGGAAAAAGCCGCACACTGGGAATCCTGGTCTCCAACATGGACAATCCCTTCTTTTTCGACATCTACCACGCCCTGGAGGGCGCAGCGCACGCCCGCGGATATGAAGTAGTAGTTGCCAATACAGACTATCGTCCGGAGCAATTAGTGTCGAGCGTGCGGCTGCTACTGGGATGGCGAATGGCTGGGCTTGCCGCGATTGTTTCCGAGATGGATTCACACCTCATGCAGGTACTTACCGACAGCAAGATTCCGATTGTTTTTTACGATGTGGGTACACCGAAGCGAAACATTACCAACGTTCGTGTGGACTACAGAAACGGCATGAAGAGGATTGTTGAGTACCTGCATTCCTTGGGGCACACGAGGATGGCATTCCTGGGACATCACTCCACGCTTGGACCAATCAGCGAACGGAGAAAGACCTTCATGGAGACGGTGGGCGGTTTTTCACCAAACGTCCAGGCACAAGTTGTCGGAGGATCGGACGGTTTGGAGGGGGGGCGTCAAGCAGCACGGGAATTGCTTGCCTCCGGTTTTGATCCGACGGCCATTATCTGCGTGAATGACTTCATGGCTGTGGGGGCGATGAGGGAATTGCGCGAGCAAGGCATTCGCGTGCCGGAAGATATATCCGTGACCGGGTTCGACAACATTAAGCTTGCCGAATTCTGCTCGCCGACGTTGACCACGGTACACATTCCGCGCGAAAAGATCGGCAGAACTATCTTCGAGATTCTCGCCCCACAGAAAACGGCCGATCGATTGGCAGGTCAGGAGATTTTGATTGATCCCAAACTGGTGATACGGGAATCCACGGGGATTGCCCGTCAAACGCAACCTGTCGAAAACAGGCGTGAGCGAAGTAAGGCCCTTTCTCCGAACAATCAATCAGCCATCTAGCCAAAGCATAGCGCGCCAACGTTCGGCTGATTTGGGCGGAACGTCGTAGTGCAGGGACTCCAAGGGGATATAATCACCAGATATGCAACAAGGCCGGTTACATTTGAGCTCGAGAGTATTGTCGGCTGTTGCTTTGATCTTTTCCTCCTTGATTTTGGTGTCTCCCGGGGGGCTGTGTGGAGCCCAAGCATCGAGGAAGACGGCCAGCTCTTCTACAGATTCTCTTGAACGGGGAATCGATCTTGCCTCAACGGGCCATTGCCTCGAAGCGTTAGCAATTCTGAAGAAAGCGGCTCCAGAGACCCCCGACAAGGGGCTCCGGTATAAAGCGGCTATGGCCAGCGCCCAATGCGGGATGAGTGTGGATCAGGAGGACACGGTCGTCAAAGCCCTTTTGCTTCTGAACCGCGAATTCCCTGATGATTCCCGAGTCCTATACATCACCACGCGCTATTACTCGGAACTTGCAGACCGGGCCGCCCGGAGGTTAATGAACAGAAATCCGGATTCCGCTGAAGCGCAAGAAATCGTTGCAGAGGCTTATCAAGCGAGGGGAGAGTACGAAAACGCCATGGCGAAGTATCGGAAAATCCTGGAGCAGTACCCGAATCAGCCAGGGGTTCATTACCAGCTTGCCCGAATTATTCTTGCCAAACCGCCGACGCAAGCCTCGACCGAGGAGGCGAGGAAAGAGCTTGAAGAAGAGGTCAGAATCAATCCAAGCTCACCGGCGGCGGAATTCATGCTCGGAGACCTTGCCTGGAGAGAGCAAAAATCGGAGGAGGCCATCGAACACTTTTCCCGCGCTACGAAACTAAACGTGACTCTGGCGCAACCCTACCTTGGTCTGGGCATTGCGCTCAACGGCGCAGGCCGATTTGCAGAGGCCATCGAGTCCCTTAAGAAGTATCTCCAGCTGAATCCTGAGGACCCTGCAGGCTACTACCAGCTGGCAATTGCCTATGCACGAACGGGCAACAGGCAGGAGGCCGAACGACAGCGAGAGCTTCAGCTTGAGGCGGAAAAGAAGCGAAACGCGGGCCGGGCAACCACTCAGGGTAGACTCCAACCCAATTAGAGTTAGCGAGTATTCCAAGGATCGGACTGTGCTGCTTTTCCGAAAGCAGCTAATTCCATTTGCCTTCGCCTTCGACGATGGTGATGTACCGGTCGATAGGCAAATCCTTGAAACGTTCCAGGGCACCGCTCGGCTGTGGCCATTTCACGTCTATCCAATCGATCTTCGTCCTCTGTCCGAGGCCGAGGACCATGCGTGGGTCGTGATAAGAGAGATAGCTCCCACCAGCGACTTTGAACTGATGGCGTTCAAGATCTCCGGAGCGATAGCTGACCTTGGCGCCGATTGCGTCGATGTTGCACTTGCGGCCAATGAGGCGGAGTCCGAGCCAGTGGTTCCGGCGGCCGGCGTTGTTTCTGAGTAAGATAGGAGCACCATTACTGACAGAGGCCAGCGCGTCGATCGAGCCATCGTTATCGAAGTCCCCAATCGCCAGACCGCGCCCGGCGATGTTCTTTGAGAAGATGGGCCCGCTCTGCTTACTGACATTCTCGAAGCCGCGCCCGGAGTTGCGGAAGAGCATGAGGGGCTCCGCATAGGTCACGCCGGGGATCATCTTGTCGACATTCAGTTCGGGATGACCATTGCAAAGGAGCAAGTCCGGGTTCCCGTCATTGTCGTAGTCGAAAAATTTCTGGCCCATGCCGCTGCGGAACATCGTGTCGGAGGCAATTCCCAATCGCGGAGCGACATCGGTGAAGGTCTCATCATGGTTGTTGCGATAAAGAGAAAACATCTCGTGATCGATGTTGGCCACGAACAAGTCGACCCAACCGTCGCCATCGTAATCGCATGCGTCTACTCCCATACCAGAGCGTGCGAGGCCAAAGGGATTGTATCCGACCGCGGCAAGTGCGCCGATTTCTTCAAATCGGCCCTTCCCCCGGTTCACAAAAAGAAAGTTGGGGACGGTGTCGTTGCCAATAAACAGATCCATCCAGCCATCGTTATTAATGTCCGCGGCGACCACACCCCATCCCTTGGCGGGCCATCGGGCAATGCCCGACTCCCGGCTGACATCCGTAAAGGTTCCGTCACCATTGTTATGGAAAAGCCAGCAGGGCATGGGCTCATAGAAGGTCGGCCTGCAATACCAGCGCTCGCCGGTCAGTTTGTTTCCGCACCAGACGGTCTTGTCGAGCTTCGCGAACTGCAAAACAAACAAATCGAGCCGCCCATCGTTGTCATAGTCGAACCACACCGCGCTGGTGCTCCAGCCCGGCGTTGCAACGCCCGCTTTCGCGGTAACGTCGGTGAATGTGCCATCGCCATTGTTGTGGTAAAGAATGCCCTGCGCATACTGGGTGACATAGAGGTCGGGGAACCCATCGCCGTCGTAATCGCCCACGGCCACACCCATCCCATAGGCGTTTCCCGGCACACCGGCTTTTACAGTAACGTCCGTAAATGTTCCGTCCCTGTTGTTGCGGTACAAGGCATTTCGCAAGGGACGAGGCGGCTCATAAAAATCGCACTTGCCGCTGTTCACGAGGTAAATGTCCATCCAGCCGTCATTGTCGTAATCAAGAATGGCGCAACCTGCGCCGTCGGTTTCAGGCAGGTACATTGTTGGAGAGAGTCCTGCGGTATGGACCCACGTGATACCACTGACGGAGGCGGGTATCTCCTCGAAGTCCGGGGGCGGCTGCCTTCCTGCGCGAGCTTCAATGGTATTTACGAACGGCGCTACGCTTGCCAGCAGACCGCAAGCGGATCCCTGTCCCATTGTCTTGATGAAACGGCGGCGTGAAACAGAATTCTGCCTGTGGTTCTGACGTGTCCAAATCAATTCAGTCCAGCCGAAATCCCTGTCTGAGGATTGCATCATAGCAGCGAGCGCTACACACATACAACATTCGCCCCTGCATCAGTGCATGCCGTCTTCGAGCGGAAGAGAGAATCCTACACGCCGATATTCATAGCTATTGTAGGCTACTGGGCGCAATTACTTATTGTTGGATGCGAGATCCACATCGGCATGAACAGGCGCACCGAAATTACCAGGCGAGATTTGCTGAAATTTATAGGGATGGGGTTCGCGACGGGCCCGCAGAGGTGGAAGACTTCATCGCCGACAACTCCCGTGGAGTTTGTGGATGTGGCAGCTCGAGCCGGGATCGCATTCAGACACGACAATGCAGCGTCTGCACAAAAGTACCTGATTGAGACTATGGGCGCGGGATGTGGCTGGATCGACTACGACCAAAACGGTCTACTAGATTTGTATTTAGTAAACAGCGCCGCAACGAAGACATATCAATTGAAGAACCCGCTGCGCAGCGCTCTCTTTCGGAACAACGGAGATGGAACCTTCACCGACGTTACGGCGCGCGCTGGAGTTGGCGCAGAGGGGTTGTTCGGTATGGGGGTGGCGGTGGGCGACTACGACAACGACGGATTCCCGGATCTGTTCGTCCTGGGTTATGAGAGATGCATTCTCTATCACAACAACGGCGACGGGACGTTTGAGGATGTGACGGCTCGCGCGGGAGTCGAAAACGCAGGGCGTTGGGGATCAAGCGCTGCATGGTTTGACTACGACAAGGACGGTAGGCTCGATTTGGTGATCGCAAACTACGTCGCTTGGTCGCCCGACAGCAACTTCTGGTGCGGCGATCACGCTCCGGGCATGCGCAGCTATTGCCATCCAAACGATTACGACGCAGTTCCCCCTACGCTATTTCACAACAGTGGTGATGGTACATTTACCGACGTCAGTAAGGCATCGGGGATAGGACTGAAACCAGCCAACGGGTTGGGAGTGGTCACTTTCGATTATGACAATGATGGGTGGCAGGATATTTTTATCGCGAATGACTCCCTGCCCAATCTTCTGTTTCACAATAACCACGACGGGTCGTTTACCGAGGTTGGCTACTCCGCCGGCGTGGCGGTCAGCGGCGAGGGCCAACCCGAAGCGGGCATGGGCGCCGATGCGGGGGACCTGACCGGGAGTGGCCGCTTCGATGTGGTGGTGACTCACCTGGATTCACAACTCGCGCGTATCTATCAAAACGCGGGAAACAAATTTTTTGACGACGTCACGTTGGGGTCCAAGATCGGCTACGCCACCTACCACCTGAGCGAGTTCGGCACTCGATTTATGGACTACGACAATGACGGCGCCCTCGATCTCTTCATGGCTTGCGGGCACGTCCTCGACAACATCCACGTTTACAAAAGCGACGTCTACTATGCTGAACCAAAGCTTATGTTTCGCAACACAGGGCGTGGGATTTTCGAGAACGTGAGCGACCAGCTTGGACCGGACTTCCGAGTGCCGCGTGTGAGCCGGGGCGCTGCGGTAGGAGACTTTGACAATGACGGTGACCTGGACATCCTGGTGAACAACAACGGTCAGCCGCCCCAGCTTCTCCGAAACGATGGAGGCAACACGAATCATTGGCTAGAGATTTTATTGATAGGGACCCTCTCCAACAGGGACGCTGTCGGCGCGCGGGTGAGAATCTCGGCCGGTGATCTTGTTTTGTACGGCGAGAGAAAAGGCGGCATGAGCTATCAGTCCGCCCAGGACCCCCGGCTGCACTTTGGTTTAGGCGCGCATTCAAGCGTGGAAATGTTGGAAGTACTGTGGCCCAGCGGAGCGTTGACGAAACTATCCAACCTCAAGAGTAATCAGATTCTGACCATCAAAGAAGGCGAAGGGCTGGTCGACCGCAGCTTCCCTAGAGTCCGCTTCAGGTAAGCTCCGAGGCAAGCATGGAACCCCCAACTAGGTCCTAGGATAGTTGAGTCGCACATCGATAGAAGATCCAACGGCCGCCCAATCGAAGGTGCCAAGATCCGTCCGATAAAATGAGTTGACACCAAGAATTAGGGTGTGGTAGGTTCCGCGAAATTACGGCGTGCATATCGTATACAACATACGAAATCGATGGCGGCCGCTGTAACAGGTGGTCCGTTTTCGGCTACACCGGGGTGCCTTAAAGGAAGCGCAGGTCAAGTCGAGGACAGGGTACGGTACACAGAAAACTCACGAGGAGTGCGACCGTTTTTTTTTGTGGCCGTGCTTGTAAGCGCTTGCAGAAAGCCAGTCTTTTTTGGAGAAGGAACGAAGAATTCTTAGCATCAGAAGCAAGTCTAGTAAGGAGGAAGTATGACTCGGAGTTTCGTTCGCCCTCTTTTCAAGAGTGCTTTCGTCCTCGCTTTGGCGCTATTGGGCTTATGTGTTCCTCAAGGTTGGGGGCAGATCACCGGTCAGGGAACCATCGCTGTTCGAGTTCTGGATCAAAGCGGCGCGGCTGTTGCGGACGCTAAATTAACCCTGGAGGACCTCGCCTCTAGCCGCTCACAGACGGCCATGGCAGGGCCTTCCGGCACCTACTCGTTTGTGGCCCTGGCTGTTGGGACCTATAAGCTGACAGTGGAGAAGGCCGGCTTTCAGCCGCAGGTGTTGGAGGCCGTGGCCGTGCAAGCCACGCGCACCACGGATGTCACCGTCACCCTCACGGTTGGAACGCAAGCGACTCAGGTCACGGTGAGCGAGCAGGCGCCCATCGCGGAGAGAACCTCCAACGCCATCACGGGCACGATTGATTTGGCGCAGGTCGAAGATCTGCCGGTTATAGGCCGCGACATCTCGCAGTTATCCCGCATTGTTCCCGGGGCCGTCAGCAATAGAGGTGAGACGACCTGGAATGGAATGCCGCTGGCCGCCACCGGGAACAATATTGACGGAGTCATTGCGACCACCAGCCGCATGAAGTTCGGCGGAGCTTCTCAACCTCTCGTTGAAGCTCGCATTGAAGATATGCAGGAGATGACCGTCCAGACTGACCAGCTCAACATGAACACGGGGTTTGGACAGTCAAACTTCCAGGTTAATTTCGTGACTCGGCGCGGAAGCAACGTTTTCCACGGCCGCCTTTTCGAAGACCATCGAAATTCCGCTTTGAATGCGAATTCCTGGGTGAATGATGCCTCCGGCGCGGCGAAGCCTAAGTACCACTTGAACGACTTTGGCGGCAGCATTGGCGGACCGATCATCAAGAACAAATTGTTTGTCTTCGGCTCTTATGCCATGTCCAAGCAGCCTGGCTCTTTTAGTACCTCCACAATCACTACTTACAACTCGACTGGCGGAACGAACTTCCCGACCCAAGCGGCGCAGGCAGGTAACTTCACATGGACCGACAGCGCAGGAACGCATACTGTTAATCTACTCACGCAGATACCAGGGCTATCCTCCACCACGGTGAACCCCGTGTCCGCCGCTTTGTTCAACGCCATCAACGGCTCTCTGAGCGGAGGAACGGTCACACCGACGGCCGACCCGAATATCAACAACATCATCTTCCCCGTGCAATCTCCGGTCACGTATTGGCTCCCGACCGTGCGCGCCGATTACAACGTCAAGGACAACCTAAAGATGTACCTATCGTGGAATATGACGATGTGGAAGCAGCCCGGTGCCGGGGCGCCGCCTTTCCCGGGATCCGCTTTCCAGACTTACGGCGCTTCGAATAAGTTCAAGTACTTTACGACTGCTCTCGGCTTTGACTGGAATATCAGCCCGACGATCATCAACCAGTTCAGGGGAGGATATCTTTACAACCTCGCTAAGTACAGTTACGACGCGAGCAATGGATATCTCAAACTGCCGCAGATTGATTGGCCGACTTCCGTTGGTACTTCCGGCCAAGTCTTCAGCAACCTGCCGATCAATACTTATTATCCACTAATAAATGGCGCGGATAATGTTTCATGGCAGAAGGGCAAGCACCTGTTCAACTTTGGGTTCTCGTACTATCGCGAGCAGGATCACTACGATAACGCGCCCGCAGGGTTCCCCTTTGACGCTATTGGCCTGGTCACCGACGATCCGGATACCTCGACGATCAGTAACTACTTCACAACCAACTTCCCGAAAGCGTCACAGACGGCTATTTCCAACGCCGAAGACCTTTACTCAGTCATTCGAGGCAGAATCAGCGGGGTTAGCCCGGGCGGCGCGGGCTTCCCGTATGATGTCAAGACCGGAAAATACAGCACGACGGTGAGTGGCTACAACCTCGACGAACTGCAATCGGCTTGGGGACTGTTTGGCCAAGATGCCTGGCGAGTGAGGCCGGATCTCACTGTGAATTTGGGGCTTCGCTGGGACTTCACGGGTGACGACCACGACCTTACGGGCGCATATCATAGTGCCGACCCGGTCGGGATCTGGGGGCCCTCAGGGGTTGGCAATATCTTCCAGCCAGGGGTTCTGACCAGCGATCCGGCGGGCCTAAACCCGTCCTACGTAGGAAGAGTCCATGTGTACAAACCCTGGAATGTCAGCCCGCAGCCTTCTATCGGCCTTGCCTGGAACCCAAGCTATAGCGACGGGATGATGGGAAAGATGTTCAGGGGTGGAAAGACCGTGGTTCGCTCCGGCTTTGCCTTGCGCCGCTTTACTGAACCCTACCAATTCTTCTGGAACTCGGCGTCGAACTCGGGCTACGCATTCTATCAAGCCTTCAACCTGAGTCCGGTGACACCCGGCGGAACACTTCCGGCCACGGGAGGATATTTTGCCGGCAGTTATGAATTGGGCATGCCGCAACCGGCGCCGTACACGCTGAGCCCAGCCACCTACCAGAATGTTATTCCCGAATCCAATGAAACCTTTTTCGGTTATTGGACCGGCGTAAACGGCATCAATCCCAACATCCACCAGCCTTACGTCCAATCCTGGAATCTCGGTATTCAGCGGGAGATCGGCCAAAACAACGTCATCGAAATCCGCTATCAAGGGAACCGCAGCGTTCACCAGTGGGTCAAGCTGAATCCGAACGAAGTGAATATTTACGAGAACGGATTCCTGCCTGAATTCAAGCTGGCACAACAGAACCTGGCGGCCTATATCGCGGCCAATCCTAATTGCGGGAAGCCGGGCAATCCGCCGTGCAGTTTCGCGGATAATGGGCTGGCGGGACAATCTCCATTGCCTATACTTACTGCCGCCTTTACGAACCCCGGCGGTTTGGACCCGACAAGGTTCACCAACGGGACCTTCGTTGGTTACCTGCTGAATGGGCGTGCCGGGGACTTCGCAAGCGACCTGTCTGCATCTTCAACGTACCTGTGCAACTTGATCGGTGGCGCGAATTTTTCGCCGTGCGGCACGAATCCAGGGCACGGCTATCCGATTAACTTCTTCCAAGCCAACCCGTACAATGCGGGCAAGGCGACGGGCTACCTGACGGATCCTGGGTTTGGCGACTACCACGCCCTCCAGGTGGATTGGCGTCAGAGACAGTGGCACGGCGTGCAATTCGACGCGAACTACACTTGGAGTCATACCTTGGGCGTTCAGCCGGGGGATACCTGGACAGGGGCATTTCGGCTCTTCACCATGCGTAACCTACGTCAAAGTTACGGCCCCACGCTGTTTGATGTGCGGCACGTCTTCCATGCCAATGGCACATACGACTTGCCCTTCGGCAAGGGTAAGGCGTTGGCGAACCGCGGAGGAGTCGTCGACCAGATCGTCGGAGGCTGGAACATTGGAACCATCCTCACCTATCAGACGGGCCTGCCAGCCCAGTTGATCGGCGGATTCCGCACGACCAATGGCCCTTCCACCACTCCTTTTGGGGATGCGCTGGGCGACGGAGGCGTCGTCTTGAATGGCATTACCGTTTCGCAGTTGCAGAGTTCGGTTGGAGTATATTCCGCTCCTGGGAAGACTTATGCTTTCGGATTTGATCCGTCGAAGAGGTCTCTGCTTTCGGCTAACACGACACCCGGCGTAACGACTGGCAATCCGTATATCTACGGCCCGCATGAATTTTTCCAAGACCTCGCGATTACCAAGACGTTCCACATCCGGGAGAATCTGCGTTTCACGTTCCAGTCAGAATTTGAAAACGTGTGGAATCACCCGGTTTGGGGCAGCCCCAACGCCAACGTCCGAAGCACGAGTTTCGGACGCAGTAGCGTGATTCGGACCCTTCAGAATGGATTGTTGAGACAAGGGGAACGCCAGATCGGGTTCCGGGCCAATATCGAATTCTAACCCCGAACAGGCCAGCCTTGGCTGACCTGCGAAGGCATTCACTGGGCTAGACACCCCGAACACACCCCGGGAGCCAGTGAATGCCTTCCCTTATTTTTGCCATGCTATTTCTGCTCGAATGCGACACCACATTCGCCCATTTTGTGCCCGGAACCGCAGCAAGGTGGCGGCGCCTTGAGCCCAATTAGATTTCCTCCAGGTGGGCTATACTCTTGAATGCGAAAGAAAATTTCCGAAGTATGACCAAGACCGTCTGCCTGATGCTGCAGGTTCCGCTTGTGGTGATCCTTGCGTCCAGCCCCCTCGCGGCCCAGACGAGCGAAAAGCCCTCTCAGGAAGCTCCATCCTCCATTGAGCGTGCGATCGACCTGACCGTCAAGGGGCGCTGCCAGGAGGCTCTTCCAGTACTGAAGAGATCGCTTTCGCAGTTGAAGAACAAGCAAGTGGAGTATCGCGCCGCGATGGCCACAGCGCGTTGTGCCATGAGCCTCGACCAGGAGCAAACAGCCGTCAATGCATTGTGGATCCTCAAGCGCGACTTTCCGAAAGACCCCGAAGTCCTCTACATTATGACGCACTACTTCTCGCAGCTTGCTTCGCGCGCGGCTCAAGAAATAGCTGCCGTCGCCCCCACTTCCTACCAGGCCCACGAACTTGAGGCGGAATCCCTCGAGTCGCAACAGAACTGGGACGCCGCCGCAAATGAATATCGAAAGATTCTCGAACAGACTCCTAACCAGCCGGGGATTCATTTCCGGCTGGGACGTGTGGCCCTGTCGAAGACCGAGTCTGCGGCGAATGCGGAAGAGGCTCGGAAGGAATTTGAAGCGGAACTAAAAACCGATCCGAGCAACGCTGCAGCCACTTTCTGGCTGGGAGAGATTGCGCGGCGGGCCGGAGAATGGGACAAAGCGATTTCGCACTTCGCGGACGCGGCAAGACTGGATGCCGGGTTTGCCGAGGCGTACCTCGCTCTCGGCATGTCGCTCAATTCAGCGGAACGCTTTTCGGAAGCCGTCGCCCCTCTCGAACGCTACGTGAAGATGCTGCCGGCCGATGCTGCGGGCCACTATCAGCTTTCCGTAGCCTATGCGCGCACGGGGCGCAATCAGGATGCTGCGCGCGAGATGGCCATTCAACGGCAGATCACCGAAAAGAACCCCGGCGGCCCCCAGCCATAACTCAAGCGTGCACTGCGGACATCAACAGGCGACCAAATGCGATCGAGTCAGATGATCTCCCGGCGGCGCATCCTTCAGATTCTGGGGTGCACCGGGATGAGCGCCGCGCTCGGTAGCATCGAGTCAGCCTCAAGCGACGCGGCAAGCAAGGATTCCGTCGCCGCGTTCGAAGAAGTTTCGTCAGCGGCCAGCGGGATATCCTGGGTTCATGTGAGCGGTCAATCGCCGGAAATGTACCTGCCGGAAACCGTAGGCCCCGGCTGCGCATTCTTCGACTATGACAACGACGGCTGGATGGACATCTACCTGGTGAACAGTGGGCCTTGCGATTTCTATAAACCAGCCGCTCCCCTCCGCAACGCGCTCTATCACAACAACCGCGACGGCACATTCACGGACGTAACGCAGAAGGCTGGAGTCGCCGGGAACGCTTACGGCATGGGGGTTGCCGTCGGCGACTATGATAGCGACGGTTGGCCGGACCTCTATGTGACGCAGTATCCGCATAGCATCCTCTACCATAACAATGGGGACGGCACGTTCACGGACGTTACCGAAAAGGCCGGCGTCGCCGCGCAAGGCTGGGGCACGAGCGCAGTGTGGTTTGATTACGACAACGATGGACGGCTGGATTTATTTGTCTGCCGTTTCGCGGACTTCGATAAGTCAAGGAACCTTTTCTGCGGTTATGGACCGACAAACACCCGCTGGTATTGCAAGCCCACGCGGTACAAGCCAATGCCTTGCTGGCTCTTCCGCAACAATGGCGACGGCACATTCACGGACGTTAGCAAGGAATCCGGCATCGCCGGCTCGCCGGCAAAGGGTTGGGGTGTGGTCGCTGCGGACATCAATAACGACGGGTGGATGGACCTCTTCGTCGGCAACGATACGGTGCCCAATTTTTTGTTCGTCAACCGCGGTAAGGGCCGGTTTGAGGAGACTGGCGCGCTCGCCGGAGTGGGATACAACGGGTTTGGCCTCGCCCGTTCAGGCATGGGGGTCGATGCAGCGGACTATAGTCAGAATGGTTGGCTCGATCTTTTCGTCGCAAATGTAGATCACGAGTCTTTCGCGCTCTTTCACAACAACAAAAATGAGACGTTTACCGACGTTTCGATTCGAACCGGCATCGATGCTTTGACGAGCCGCTTCAGCGGCTGGGGAGTGAAATTCTTCGACTACGACAATGACGGCAATCTGGACCTGCTGCTATGCAACGGGCACCCTGACACTATGGTGGAAAAGCGAATCCAGGACGTGACTTATCGGGAGCCGATGCTTTTGATCCGAAACAGCCCCCCAGGCCTTACAAATGTGAGCGGCGAGAGTGGGTCAATATTTTCAAAGAATCTAGCGGCGCGCGGCATGGCTCTCGGAGACTTTGATAACGACGGTGCGGTCGACGTCTTGGTGGCGCAGAACGACGGAGCGCCTTTACTGCTACGCAACTACGCCGGTCGTCGGAATCATTGGCTTGGTGTGCGTCTAATTGGCCGCAAAGCAAACATCGATGCCATTGGAGCAAAAGTGGTTTATCGATCGGGCGATCTTCAACGTCATCTTTGGAAGGTGGGCGGGGGTAGCTACCTCTCCTCCCACGACCCTCGTATCGTCTTGGGACTGGGCCAACGGACCAAAGTTGACTGGGTGGAAGTGCAGTGGCCCAATCCATCGGGAAAGACAGAGCGATTCAGTGATCTTCCCATCGATCGCTATATTACAATTGTGGAAGGGCAAGGTAAGTGGAAGTAGGAGCTACGGGATGCGCTTGCCGGTTTCTCCTTCACGTTATTGTCGGGCAGCAACTTTGACTGGCGTCATCCTCACCTCTTGCGTAACCGTCAGAGCGCAATCCAGCACAAAGTCCAATCCTTCACAAACCAGCCAAACCGAGCGAGCGGGCCAGCCTCTAGAGCTCGGTCCTTCCGAGGTCGAACTTCGCACGGGCATCGCGCTTACGAGCCGCGGACTTTTTGCAGAGGCTATACCTCATTTTCTTGCCGCCCAAGGTCGCGTTTCCGACGAATACGCCGCAGACTTCAACCTATCTCTCTGTTACGTGGCAACCGGTCAATACCAGCAGGCCCTTGCGGTCCTGAGTCAGATCGCGAGCGCAGGTCGTGCCACGGCAGGAGTCTACAACCTGCTGGCGCAGACCTTTATTGGTATGTCTCGCGAACAAGACGCCATCGGGGCTTTTCAAAAGGGCGTCGCCCGGGACCCGAAAAACGAGAGGTTATACCTCCTCGCCGCGGACGCCTGTATCGACCATCAATCTTATGAGCTCGGGCTGGAGTTCGTAGATACGGGGCTTCAGCACCTTCCTCGTTCGGCGCGCTTGCACTACGAGAGAGGGGTCCTTCTGTCGCTTGTGGACCAACCCGACCGCGCAAGGGGGGATCTGCGGCTTGCCAGGGAGCTTGCGAAAGGGACGAGCCTGTCCTTCCTGGCAGATGCGCAGGAGGGGCTGCTGAACGGGACCATGGATCAGGCAATCCGGGCGGCGCGTGATGGGCTGCGGAAGGAACCAGAAAACTACGTGCTTCTGACCATCCTCGGGCAGGCGCTGATGCGTCAAGGTAGTGGCCCGGGTCAACCGGAATTTGATGGAGGGCGGGCCGCGTTGGAAAAATCAGTAGCTCTCCGCCCGAACTATGCCGTCTCTCAACTCGCGCTCGGCCAAATGCTTCTCTTGGAGGGCCATCTTAGCGAGGCGATCACGCACCTGGAGAAAGCGCGTGAGCTCGCACCCAACGATCCGTCCACATATTCGAGGCTGGCGGTTGCGTACCGGCAGCGAGGAGATCTCCAGGAAGCGGACAAAATGCTGGCAGTACTGACTACACTCAACAAGGAACAGGCGGCAAAGTACAAATTAGATCCGCCCGATCATAAAGGGAGCTATCTCGGCTCGCCAAAGCAATGATGGCTTCCACCCATGCGCGGCAAGACGCAGTCATCATTTCTGAAGTTCGGCGTTTTGTTCCACTGCAGGCGCAATTCCTCGGGACATTGGAAGTCAGACGAAGGCCGAGCGAGCTCCCAAGCGACTAAGCGAAGCATAGAGGGACGTGACTTCACTCAACGGGCCAAGCACCTAAAAACTCGTGCGCTCCTGCTCCAGTCGCGTCCTTGCCCAGTCTAGCCGCTAACCGCGCTGGCTGTACTCAGCAACAATCTCGAAGTTCTTTGCGTTGCGGGTTTGGACCACGACCGTATCGCCGTGACTTCCCGAAAAACCAGTCGGCCTGCCATTGACAATTGCTGAAGTCAGCGCGAATTCGCGAGGCACGCGGAACTTTACCTGAATTTCAGCCGGCGAAGCCATTTTTGCCAGAGTTACGCGAGAGACGATATTCTTCTTTTCGGGAGCTGCCTGCATGTTGAAATCCACACGCCCCCATCGAGTCGGCGCCTGCTGAATTTTGATCTCTTTACCCGAAGTGACCCATTCGCGCGGAAGGCCTTTCGCGAGGTACAGTTTTTCGTCGTCGGAATCTTCCAGAACGAGCATCCAGCGCACCAGCAGAGGAATCGTTTGCTGCGCAGGAATGCAGAAGATGGCTGTGCCGCCAGTGATGCCGGAGACCTCGCCGGCGACCCAGCTACCGCGCGTGTGATCGTGGAAGCGATGCGCATAGAGGAAAAGCAAATATTCCTCGATGCGATCGAGTCGCAAGAGCATCTGCGCGTAGCCGTAGGAGATGAAACCGAGAATATCGCGGCCCGTTGGGTGAGGCCGCTCGACGTTGGCCACGATGCCAATCGTCGTGGCGCCGCAGGCGCGCATACAGTCGATGACGAGGTTGGCGAGGCGGGGCGGTAGCACATCAGCCTGCAGCAATTCCGCGTAAGCCCGATGTGCCCATTGATGCGGACTGGGCCCTTCCTTCTGCATGGATTCCCAGAACGTTTCGGAAGCGCCGGGAAAAATTCCAATGTACGGCGGATTCCTATCGCTACGCACGCTCTTTTCCATGCTGGCGACGACAGCATCCTGAAGATTCTTGCTCCTCTTGTGCCATTCTTCCGCCTGGCGCAGCGCGTTCGTTGCGGAACCGGGGGGGTGGGTCGACGGCCAAACCGCGGAAATATCTTTCAGCCCACGCGCCGCGTAAGCATTGTTAGCGAAGTAGGGAAGCCACCATGTCCGCGGCGTGGGCGCCAGGCAGGAATCGGACTCGCTCCAACCATGAATCAAGCCATATCCGGGATTGCTTTCCGGCAGCTTGAGGCTTTCGTCGTGTAGCTGTGTGAGAATCGCCGCGGTCGCCACGATTTTCGCGCGATGCTTCAGCAGGAGGGCGGCATCCCGTGTGTAGTTGAAATAGCGCGCAAGCAGAGAAAGGGTCATGCCGAATTGAGCGGTTTCGGGACCGCGCATGTTGTTGACGCCCTTGGCGTCGACGAAGTCCGTAAAGTAGTTGTCGATTATTTGCCGCACTGGCTCGAAGCGGCCCCACTCGAGGTTTGCGTACGTGGACATCGTGAAAATGTCCTGAAAACCATCGTATTCGGGGCCATAGTAATCGCGGTCTACAGCGCCGTACTTGGGATACACACCGCCGGGCCGCACCATCAATTCCTTTGCGAACGCGTGCTTGGACATGTCGGTCCAGACGTTCTGCGGCAGAGAAGCTGGCGCACAGTCCGCGAGCAGTTTTTCCCAGTACTCTGCGAAAATCAGCAGCGCGCGATAGAACGCTTCTGGCGAGGGATCCTGGCGTGCCGGCGGGAAGGCCGGATAGCTGTAGCCGTAAACGGCTTTCGTGATTTTGCCGTTCTCGACGAGGACGCTGCGGTGCCAGGTTTGCACGATGAATTTGTCGTGGGCCTCCACGTCGCCAAAGATCAGTAGTTCGTAATAAGCCGAATCGGACTTTTGGAAAATCTTGCGCACGGCTGGCATCCATCCACCCAGAAGACCGTCGTAGCGTTTCATAGACATGGCGGTGTTTAATTCGGGAAAATACTGGCCGGGGTGATATGTCCGGGTGCTCCCGGGTGGGTAGACGGGCATGGTGTCGAAGCATTCCTTCGTGCCGACGAAGGCGTCCCACCGATACCGCCGGAAGGGATTGTTGCCCTCTCGCGCCGAGCCTTGGGGCGGTGCGGCGAGCTTCACCGTTTCAGGGTCTGGGTCGCTTTTTTCGAGAAGTTTATCAGCCAGAACGTCGCGCGGAGTTGTTCCAATTTCGTCGAGCTTCAGTCCGAGATAGGGAGCAGTGGCTTCGTCGAAAGCAGGTTCTGCGCTCTTCGAGAGGAGTTTCCTCGCTCCTTGGGACGATTTGAAGACGAGAGAACCATCGCGAGTCCGCAAGTCCTCGTAGACTTTCCACACCGCCGGACCAGCTTTAAACTCACTGACCTGCGTGTAACCATCGGTGTCGATTTCCTTGTCGTGGGCCGATGTTGGCAGGTCGGCAATGGCGGTTGGCTTCGCAAAATCCGAGGTGTTGGCGTTGCTTACAAGGTTCTGCATAGCAGAGGTGGTTACAGCGAGGTTCTGTAAGAATCTGCGCCGATCCATTTTTCCTCCATTTGGCGGTGCCTAAACTGGCCTGTCTGCGTACTTGGGAAAAGCCAGGCCGCGAGATCCTGCAACCGCTTGCAACTGCCGACGCGTGCGCAAAACGCATGTCGGGATATCATGAAGCGTGTTTCGCTACAAGCGCTTGCACGTCCAGTTGATATATCACCCGTGCTTTCATCGTGTCAATTTCTCCTCACACCATCGTGGTGGGAATGTGCAGGCCACTCGTGCCCATCGCGACAACCGCTTAACCCTGGCGCGCCACAGTGATTAGGTCCAGCGACCCTTTCCGATCAGCTTCCCTCGGCCGAACTCCACGCGATGCGCTTCGGGGCCGAGCCAAACTACAATTGCGCCGGCCAATAGAACGATCAGCGCGAACAGGCCCATGGCCCTCCCATAGCTCATGGAGCGGGCCATGAGCGCTTCGAAATACGCGCTGCCGGAAGCGATCAGCACTCCGACCTGATACGCCAGGCCGGGAAAAAAGCCGCGCAACACGTCGGGCGACAGTTCGTTGAGGTGCGCCGGAATCACGCCCCACGCGCCCTGCACCATAAATTGCATGAGGAATCCTCCCGCCAGAATGAGCGGAAGCTTTGGCGCGAACACCCAAATCGGAATGAGCAGGCAGCCCAAAAGCAAAGCGGTCACCATCGCCCGGCGCCTCCCCTTGCGGTCAGAAAAGTGTCCGAACGCCAACCCTCCGCCAATCGCGCCGACCATCGCAAACGCGGTGAAGTCCGACGTTCGCTGAGGATTGAAACCGCGCTGGTGCTGCAAATAAGTCGGGTACATGTCCTGCGTGCCGTGCGAAATGAAATTCACCATGGCCATCAGCAAAACGAGATAGACAAAGCGCTGCCAATTATCGAAGATGGTTTTCGTATAGGTCGCCCAATCCGTTCGCGAGCGATGCCAGGCTTCCGGCTCTTTCACTCTTGCGCGGACAAAAAGGGTGAGCAGCGCCGGCAATCCGCCGACAAAAAAGAGCGGCCGCCATCCCCAATGCGGATAAACAAAACGGTACGCGCCCGCGGCCAGCAGGAATCCCAGGGCGTAGCCTTCTTGCAAAAAGCCGGAAACAAGGCCCCGCCATTTTGCGGGGATGGATTCCATCGTGAGTGAAGCGCCGACCCCCCACTCGCCACCCATGCCAATGCCGTACAGCAAGCGCAGAACCATAAAGACTCGATAGGTCGGAGCAAGCCCTGAAAGGACTTCAATTAACGAGTAGTAGAGGATGTTTACGATGAGCGGGATTCGTCGCCCGTAGCGATCCGCAAGCAGCCCGAAGAGAATTGCTCCGATCCAGCGCGTGGCTAAACTCGCGGTAATGGTCAGCGCCATTGCCGGAAGCGTTGTGCCAAATTCCGCGGCGATGGACGCCAAGACAAAGGTCAGAACAAAAAAATCGAACGCGTCGAAGGTCCAGCCCAAAAATCCGGCAAGGACTGCGTTGTGAGTGCCCTTGCTCGTGGCGGCCGGCTGAACGGAATCCACCATCTCACTACACGCTCCATTCGTTTGCGCGTGGCATCAAACGCGAGAGCATCGCGGCGCAAATTGCCGCGAAGACCAGCAGCACGAATCCAAGCCCCAAATTTCCTAGCAGCATCTTCCCCGAACCAAACAACGCCAGATAAACCATGCCGCAGCCCAACGCCCAGGAGAGTAAGTTGCGCCCGAGGTCCCGCGTTTGCGGGACGTCCTGCACCACTTGCGCGACCGGCTTCCACCCTGCAACATGTGGCCGGACTTGCCGGTAGAACTTCACCAGCACGTCTTCCCTTTCTGGCTTTGTTAGGAAGGTCACGGCAATCCACACCAGCGAAGTCACAGCCGTTGTAGCGAGCGAGGTCTTGGCAAACAGCACGACGCTGTCGCCCGAAAACGGTTTAGTCAATGAAAGCACTGCGGTCACGGCAATGGCTGTGGCCATCGCCGCGATTTCGCTCCAGGCATTGATCCTCCACCAATACCAGCGAAGCAAGTACACGCCTCCGGTGCCGGCGCCGATGGTGAGCACAATTTCCCATCCCGCCACAATCGACCCAAGCTGTGCCGCGACGTAGGCTGAAATGACCACAAGAAGTACGGTCGCTACTCGCGATATCACGACGTAGTGTCCTTCTGTGCCATCGCGCTTCACAAACCGCCGATAAAAATCCGCGACGAGATACGACGCGCCCCAATTCAATTGCGTGGCCACCGTGGACATGAACGCCGCCAGAAATCCCGCAAACACCAAACCGCGCAGCGCGTGCGGAACGTGTTCCGCCACGATGCGCATGTACGCCGGCTCCGGCTGCGCAAGGCCTGGATAAAGAACGATCACCGCCAGCGCCGCAATGATCCACGGCCAGGGACGCAAGGCGTAGTGGGCGACGTTGTACCAGAGTACGGAAAGCAAACCGTTGCGCTCGTCGCGCGCGCTGAAGATGCGCTGCGCAATGTACCCGCCGCCGCCAGGCTCGGCTCCCGGATACCAAAACGCCCACCACTGCACGCCTAGAAACACCGCGAAAGTGATCACCGGAAGCGCCCACATCGCCTGATAGGTGAACGGCCGCGAAAAATCGGGAAAGAACGCCGCGGGATCACTAGCGCTCGGTCCTGCAGCGACGCGCATCGCATCGAGCTTCGCGAGCATCGAGTGCATCCCTCCAACAGCGTCAAGCGCGTACCACGCAATGCCGACGACGATGGCCATCTTCAATACAAACTGGAAAAGATCGGTCCAAAGAACACCCCACAAGCCGCCAAGCGTCACATACAAGCCTGTGAACGGAATCAGGACCAAAACGCAAATCCACTTCGCGGTCGACTCGCTCACTCCCAGGCTGATGGACACGATCGCGGTCATCGCTTTGGTCACCCATCCGAGAATCAAGCAGTTCATCAGCAACCCAAGATACAGCGCGCGAAAACCACGCAGGAACGCCGCGGGCTTTCCGGCGTAGCGCATCTCCGCGAACTGCACGTCGGTCATCAAGCCGGAGCGCCGCCACAGCCGCGCAAAAAGAAAAACGGTCATCATGCCGGATGGCAGGAAGCTCCACCAGAACCAATTCCCTGCGATGCCGTTACGGTAGACGAGTCCGGTGACCACGAGTGGCGTATCGGCGGCAAACGTCGTCGCAACCATCGAAGTTCCCGCGAGCCACCAGGAAACGTTGCGCCCCGAAACAAAATAGTCTTCCGTGCTCTTCCCCGAACGGCTCCGGAAATACAAGCCGAGAATCAGCGTGATAAGCAAATAGCCGGCGACGGCGGCCCAATCGGCAGCAGCAAATGTCACAATGAATCCTTTCTCTACCCGTTCAACAAGCTTTTACGAGGATGGCGTGCGCCGTACTATATAGCACTTTTCCGTGGTCCGGCGCATTGTGTTTCATGCCGGCAGCCTTAACGTCGAACGACTTTAACTGCGGCTATATCGCCATCGGAATCTAGGCTAAGGGCGGTTCTCGTAGACCAGCACCCGCCGAGAAAAGTTCTGGCAAGCTGGAATGGCTTGAGCTCGCGCCGTCGCGAGCGGAATTGCCAGCGCTGGTGGAAGCGGAACCTTTGCCCTTCCCCTCACATCCGGGTCCATTTCTTAGGTCTCCACCGCAAAATTATTGAGAATTTGGAGCTCGTGCCGCGCGGCCGGGAAAAACTCCATCCCCCAGTTGTCCGTTCTTGACCACTGGAACGCCATTCACCAAAACGAAACGAATTCCTTCGGAGTATTGCAGCGGTTTCTCATAAGTCGCTTTGTCAATCACTGTGGAGGCGTCGAAAACCGTGATATCCGCGTCCGCTCCCACGCGAATTCGCCCCTTGTCCTTGAACATCGGCGCGCGCTTCTCCAATCTTTGCGCCGGCATCAAAGCCATCTTCTTCAGCGCGGTCATCAAGTCGAGCGCTTTCTTCTCCCTCACGTAGTGCCCCAGCACACGCGCGTACGTTCCTGAAGTTCGTGGATGCCCTTTGCCGTTCAAAAGGTGACCGTCGCTGGCAATCATGGTAAGCGGGCTCTCGACAGCGAGATCAATGTTCTCCTGTGCGTTCGCGGGAAGAATGATCATTCCGCCTTCTTTGCGGTAGCGCAGAAACGACTCCCGCGTCAGATGTTCGCCCGTCGCAGGCCAGAGCATCGGGGCAAAATAGCTGTCCGGCTCGTTCTCTTTATGGTCCAGAAACGCCGCTTGAATGCTCGTCATGCCCATGGTGTAGGGATAAGCCTCGGTGGTCACGTCCATACCGCGCGAACGCGCTTCAGAAATCATCTGAAGCTCGGAGGCTACGTCTGGCCCGCCGGTGCTCTGAATATGGACGATATGTAAGGGCGCCCCAGTAATCGCGGCGGCCGCGATGGCTTCTTCAAATCCGCTGAACTTTCCCGCAGTGGCTCCCGCATCCGGGGCTCCACTACGGATGTGGGTGTGGCAAGCCGCATGATACTTCGCGGCTACTCGGAACACCTGGGTGATCTCCCAATTTGTGGCTGCTTCCGTGTAAGCCGGGCCAACTCCTACCGCGAGCCCGCCGCGCCGCAATCCTTTCTCAAGAAGCGACATGATCTGTTGCATTTCTTCCGGCGTTGCTTCGCGGTGCGCTGCATCTCCGCTTGGAAGGAGCTGCCCTGGATCGTGCATCACCGCCATTCGCGCAGGTATGTGCCCGGCGCTTGCGCCAAAATTGATAAGCGCCCTTCCTTCCCGCTCGCCATACCAGCGGTCCACATCCGCAACGCCAAGTTCCAGCTCCAAAGCCGTCGTTACACCATCGGCGGCCTTCGCCCGGTAGTTCTCTGCATCTTGGCCGTGTTGGTGCAAATCAATAAACCCGGGCGCGACCACGAGGCCTTTCGCGTCAAACGTCTGCTTCCCTTTCAAGGCCCTGCTGCTGATCGCGCGAATTTTCCCCCCGCTGATTCCGACGTTACGCACAGCGTCAAGACCAGACTCTGGATCCATCACACGCCCGTTAGCGATTACGACGTCGTACGTAACGTCCTGAGCGAGAGCGGATCTTGTCCCGCCCAATCCGAAAACAAACACCAAAGCGCCTACTGCCATCAGCTGAACTAGCCCCGTGCCTTTTGCTCTTGCCCGCCACTCAAGCATGGTTCTCTCCATCCTTCTTTTGCGCCGCCAAGTTTCTTCACGCAACGCCCCTCTGTCAAATGGTTTCCTAGTGCCTGGCGATCCACCCTAAATGCTTCTTTGGCATTTCAGAAGCTGTCGTGGACGACGACTCGACAAGCAGGACTATCGCGCATCGCCGCTCGACAGTTAGTTCTAGCCAGCCAACCGCTGGCCGCGCAGTGCGACCGAGCGCGTCGTCGCAATCTTTGGACCGAATCGAGTTATCTTGAAGTAGAGAGAAAACCCGGGTCGCTGGGGGGAGCGACCCGGGCGGGGGTACTACCGAGGGGGGCCGGAGGGAACTTTTTGTGCAGCGCACCTGCCGCCGCGCTGGTTTAGCTCACGCATGATTCATCTGCAGTGGCGGGTTTACCCCGCGGATCTGATTCAGTTCACCTGGTTCACGGCCAGCATGCAGATCTGGCGCAACTCCTCGTAGGTAAAGTAGGTCTCTTCTTCCTGGCCGTAAACTTCCGTGTGGCCAAAGCCTGATTCGCTCGAGATGCGATTGAGTTCCTGTTCAGAGAGGCCCAGCAGCACGGCCGCGCGCCTCCGAGTCACGTATTTCAGTTCTTGTGTCTTCACGTCAGCCCCCTCACGAAGGTAAAAGGACCATGGCGTCCTCTTCCACTGCCAGGATCATGGTCTTGTAAATATCCACGTCCCAACCTTCTCCAATTCGCATGCGCACCGTGTCGCTTCCATCCTTCAGAAGCTTTCCTCGCAGCGGCACTTTGATGTCGCCTAATGCCACCTGAAGAACGACCGGGTGCCCAATCCAAGCCTTGAACGCGCTATCCATTCTCTCGACCCCACAGAACTTCAGCGTGACAGGAAGAGAATCGCGCGGAGAATTGCAGCTCACAATGGTACAGAGAGGGTATGGGACTAGTAAGTTCGTACTGTTTCAATCTGGTTGCACAAACTAAAAGGACTTCTTAAGCAAGTACGCTCGTACTGTTCTTAGAGGACGGCCGGGCCATAGGTCGAAACGGTTGCGGCTGGCATCCTTCTGACGATGAAGGAGCCCGCCAATTCCGCCCAGGACAGGATGTCCCAAGGGACAGCCAAGCCGCCCCAACGGGCAGGTGTTGGACTGGCCCTGGGCGGGGGATTTGCCCGGGGATTTGCACACCTCGGCGTCCTAAAGGTTTTTCAGAAATACGACATAAAGGTTTCTCACATCGCCGGCAGCAGCGTGGGCAGTATCCTCGGCGCGGCCTATGCCAGTGGCGCATCGCTCGAGCGCATCATCGATGCTTGCAGGACGCTCCGCTTCCGCGACATCGCCCGCTGGCGCGTCTCGCGGCTTGGCCTTGCCAGCAATCAGCGCCTTGCAGAACTGATGGAGCGCGTTTTTGGCTCCCGCCAATTTGAAGATCTGAAGATTCCCCTGGCGGTTGTGGCGACCGATCTATCAACCGGCGAACCTGTAGTCTTTACGCAAGGCAATTTGGTCGACGCCATCCGCGCGAGCTGCGCTTTCCCCGGCTTGTTCGAACCGGTGGAAATTGGCACACGCTGGCTTGCCGATGGCGGCCTGGTGGCGCCGGTTCCAACGCAGGCTGCGCGTAGCCTCGGCGCACAAACGGTAATTGGCGTTTCCGTTGGCTTGCAGGACGGCCATCGCGGCGCTCCAACGAATATTTTCCAAGTGGTTAGCCGCGCAGTGGGCGCTGCCCAGAAGCATCAACTCGAGCTTTGGGAGCGCCATGCCGACCTTGTTCTTCGGCCGGACGTGCAGTTCCTGGCCTGGGACGATTTCGCGCGAGCCGATGAGGCCATCGAGGCCGGCGCTGCCGCGGCGCTGCGCGCTTTGCCTCGCATTGAAGGCCTGCTGGAAAAGAAGGCGGAAGCGGAACTCCCATCAGAGGCACTGAACGTTCTAAAAAAAAGAAGTCAAATGTGGCTGACGGAGGTGCAGGTATGATTCGTCCCGGCATACTGCTCGTGGCCCTTGGCAGCTTGATCTTCCTGTGGCACGAATGTGGCGAGGACTTGCCCGTTTTCTGCTACCGTATAGGACTGGGTGCTGTCACGGGCTTGCGCAGGCGCGGGCCCGTTTTGGTTCCCATAGGATTATCCATTCATTTTTCTCGTGCGAGGAACAGGTCTGAGTGCTTGACGCCATCCGTCAGTTCTTCTTTTTGCTTTTCAACCCCGAGGGACTCAAGGAGTTAGTCCACAGCGGCGGCGCGCCACTCATCTGCACGATCGTATTCATTGAAACTGGATTCTTTGTAGGCTTTTTCCTTCCCGGTGATTCCCTGCTGGTTACGGCGGGCATTTTTTCTGCCGCGGGCGTAATTCCTCTCAGGTGGCTGCTTGCGCCGGTCATGTTGTCCGCGATTGCGGGCGATCAGATTGGTTACTGGATCGGGCGCTCGGCGGGAGCGGCGCTCTACCGGCGCGAGGATTCGTTTTTCTTCAAGCGCAGCCACTTGCGGCGCGCGCATGATTTTTACGAAAAATACGGCGGGAGGGCCGTCATTCTCGCGCGCTTTGTTCCCATCGTGCGGACGTTCTGTCCGCCGGTCGCCGGCGCAGCAAAGATGCCTTACGGACGCTACTTGGCTTTCGACATTTTCGGCGGCATTTTCTGGGTGGGAACCATGATCCTCGGCAGCTATTTTCTTGGCCATTTGGTTCCCAACATCACCCAGCGCATCCATTACGTGATCGCGGTTGTGATCATTCTTTCGATCCTGCCTGCGATCATCAGCATCCTGCGGGCGCGACGCCAAGCCAGTGTCAGCGTCGCCGGCAGCGCAAATCGGACCACTCCCCTTCCGCAAGCCGAGAAAGAGTAACGTGGGATCTCCTATTCCGTGCCACAAGCTGAGAAAAAAGTAAGTAATGACCGCTGCTATTTTCTGCCGCTCACGGAGAAGGAGTAACTCGTGACCACTCCCAAGTTGCGGGCCATCATCTTTGACATTGGCCGCGTGCTGATTCGAGTCCATGTGGCCCGCGCGATGACCGGCCTCGCCGATGGCGTGTCGCTCTCCCCAGAAGAAGTCTGGTCTGCGCTCGAAAATGATCCTCGCTGGAAGGACTGGCAGGAGGGGCGCATGTCGCCGCCGGACTGGCGTCTCCACGTGTCCCGGCGGTTGGGGAGCAATCTCAGTTTTGAGCAGTTTGTAGAGGTCTGGAACCGCGCCCTGGACCCCACGCCCATCCACGAGGAGGCTTTTCTCGAAAAGCTGGCAAGGCGATACCGGCTGGCGGTGCTGTCCAATACCGACCCGTTGCATGTCGCTCACATGGAAAAGAGTTATGGGTTCTTTCGGCTGTTCCCGGTGCGCATTTTCTCCTGCCGCGTGGGAGCCAGCAAGCCAAATCCCGTCATCTACAAACAGGCCCTGCAAGCCTGCAAAGTCCGCGCCCAGGAAGCCATCTACGTGGATGACGTGCCGGCCTACGCCCGGGCGGCGACGCTACTGGGAATGCACGGCATTGTGTTTCAGTCCCCCGCGCAGCTTCAGTCCGACCTGCGAAAGCTTGGCATTGAGTTAAAGTAATGTTTTCACCCGCATGGCACAGAAGCGTTCTGAGCAAATAGTGATGGAGTCGCGAGCAACGCCGGAAGGACGAGCCATAATGTTCCGCATGGGAAAAGACACAAAACAGTGTTCAGATTCGTGGACTCCGTTTCATTTCTCACTCACGGCAACCGAAGGACGCAACAATCCGTTAGGGGGTGTTCCCCTCAGACATGCCATAGCGGAGAGAGAATATCACCGCAGCGAAGCTTGAGAGTTGGGTTTCCGACTGCTTGCGGCGGGTTCAAGGGGACTTAGCAGGTGCTGGCGTGGGAGGTATTGTAACTACGGCGGTAACTTAGCGCCCGGATGAGGAGAATCACACAGCCCGGATGGCTTCCGCACAAAACCGAGTGGCACGATGTTCCGGCTGCTGGCCAGAGTCTACGATGTCAAGCGCGTGCGAGTTTGGTGCTTGATGTTACTGAAGTTCTGGGACGCAAAAAATATGCTGTTGGGCGTATTTTCAAGTAATCTTTGCTAGGTATAGTACCGGGCCTGTTAGAAGGCACTGCCAGCAACCGCCGATTCTTCTATGACTTACCTCAGCTTGAGGCCTTCTACTTTTGGTTGGATGCATGCATGACCGCTTTACAAGCCGGTAAATCCGGTAATGGCCCTAAGGGGCGAGGAGAGAAATTAAACCTATGTCAGAAGATCAGATAGTGGATAGGGGTACTCCTTCCTGGCAACTTCCCGCGATTGTGGTTCTCGGGGTAATTGCATTAGGTGGATTAGCCTTTGGCTGGAGCGCGTCGTCGAAGCTGGACAGCACACAGCAAAATGTGGCGACCCAACTGAAGACGACCCAGCAGTCGGTTCAGCAGGATATGTCCTCGCTGAAAGACCGTTTGGCGCAAGATGAAAAAGCGAATACCGATCTTCAGGGTGATTTGAAGGTGGTGACGGATAAGCTGAAGATCACGCAGGGACAGTTGAAGAAGGCCCGCACGGAAGCGGCGAAGTTGAACGACGAGACGAACCAGAAGGTGACGGCGCTCGATACCTCCGTGCATTCCGAATTGGCCACCAAGGCGTCCAGCGATGATGTTAAGACGGTGGACACTAAGGTTGTAGGCGTTCGCACCGACCTCGATACCACCCGCGAAGACCTGAAGATGGCCAAGAGCGAGATGGGAACCCTGATTGCCAAGAACCATGATGAAATTGACCAGCTCCGCCGCTTGGGTGAGCGCGATTACACGGAGTTCACTGTCACCGGCAGGAACCGCCCCCAGAAGGTCGCGAATGTCACGATTGAACTGAAGGGTGTAAACCCCAAGCACAACCTGTTCAACCTGGCGATGGTTGTTGAGGACAAGCGCTTCGAGAAGAAGAACCGCGCGGCCAATGAACCGATTTTCTTCTATATGACCGGCACGCACATTCCCGAAGAGATCGTCATCAACAAGATCGGTAAAGACACGATCAGCGGGTACGTCAGCATTCCGAAGGCGAATCAGGAAGCTAGCGCTGCCGCAACAAAGTCTGGCAACTAACGAAAGAGAGAACCCGGACTGAATGAGCCGGGTGTGCGAGAGGCGGGCAGAGATTTCTGCCCGCTTTTTTTGTTGTTGTTCCTGCAAAGAGCAACCCGATTTTCGCTAGAATTACAGTTCGGTTTCGGAGATTGGCTTGTTCCAGGCTTCCAGCGTTCTCTACATAGCTGTTGACTCCCTGCTACCCGAGCGCGGAAAAAGCGTGTCCGGTTTTGATGAGTTCACCGCAGCGCTCGACCACGAGGGAATCCCCGCGGTTTGGTTGACGAGCCGCTCGCGCCTGCAATTCGACGAGCCGCGCCGGAAATTGGGCCATGCCCATCCATTTATTGCGGAAGAAGGATGCGGCGTTTATCTGCCGGAGGATTATTTTCATTTGCGCCCGGACGCAGGCGGTTCGCGCTCCGCAAAAGCTTCGACGTTGCGGCTTGGCCGGTTTACCTGTATTCCATCCGCGGAGGCGCTGCCCGCGGCTGCTGACGCACTGGAAAGGCTTTCTCAGGAGACGAGCGTCCCGATTGTGACGTTGCGGTCGCTATCGCCTCGGGAGCTTGCGCAAAACACGGGGCTGCCTGCGCGCGAGGCGGAACTGGCACGGCAGCGCGATTTTGACGAGCTCTTCTTCTTTGCGGGGGCATCCGACGTACAGGTCGAGCGGTTCCTTGCGGCGGGCCGCAAGCGCAAAATGGAGTTTCGCCAGCATGGTGTGCTGTGGTCCGCCGCGATTGGCGCAAGCATTCAGCATTGCGTCGGCGCGCTAACCAAGCTTTATGA
>Ga0126369_10000046_pt1 | contig 70047 bp, 70 predicted proteins | sample PanSoiMetaPlot_1_FD_109646 | JGI IMG/M metagenome (GOLD analysis project Ga0126369, IMG submission 109646) | Tropical forest soil microbial communities from Panama - MetaG Plot_1 | ecosystem: Environmental > Terrestrial > Soil > Tropical forest > Bulk soil | place: Panama | collected 2016-02-17
ACCGACCTTGCAACCGTGCCAGCGAAAATCCTGGAGCAGTGGGCGAGCAAGAATTCGCCAATGCCCGACGAAAAGTTTGAGTACAAAGGTTCCGGCAAGGCGATCGCATATGAGGAGCTTGACTTGGAACAACCCTGGGAATCGTTTGACATTCAACACGACCTTACACGCAAGGGCATCGAGAAATTCGCGGCTGATTATCGGGCAACACTTGCCCGACCCGCCTAGGCGACTCGCGTTGTTCAATACCGTTGGCGCAATGCGATAGAGAGTCGCTCGCAATTGCTAGGTATAAAGTTTCGCTACCTCGATAAGCTTATCCGCCAGGGAGCGCCAAGCTCCCGTGGTCGAAATCGCGAGGCGAAGAGGAACTGACAGAATCAGCAGTGCTCCGCCCCACAAGTACGCTGGATGGACACGTCGACGGGTGATCACGTCGTAAATCATGCCCGAAGCCAACACCGGGAGGAATGTTAAGCCGAAAAACCAGAGCGGCCCGAGCGGAAGCACTCCGGGAAAACGGGCTACTGCTGCCACGAGAATGGAAGTGTACGCGAGCAGCATCAGACGTTTGTGTGCTTCCTTGTTTTTGCGCAGCCAAAGCGCCGATGTAAGCAACGTTGCGAATACGAACATATCTCCGAGTGGAACGGCGAGAAATGCACGGGGATCAACTCCCGGTGGAGCGCCTCCGCGAAGCGCGAGTTGAAGTGCAGTTGCCGTGCCCACAACAATCATCATCCCTCCGAGGGTTGCGACTGCGATTCCCAGCCGTCGGTGGAGATCCACGCGATGCCTCGCCACGAGAGACGTTTGCACAATGAACATCAACACCCATGTTGTAAACAAAGCCGCATGAAGCCGGACCACGGTTGAGAATGGACCGCCGGTGACGGTCGTGGTGGTGCCAAAAAACGCACTCAAGTAGTAGGTGCGGGCGAAGCCGATAAAAACGGCAACCGCCATCGCAATCGCCATCGCGCTGTAGAACGGTCGGTCGTAGGCGCCGCGGGAGACGACAATCGGTTTAGTGGCAACGCTCGTGGCCATGATCCCGCGGAGTTTAGCATGGTTGGTTGAGCAGCCGGATAGCGCCTTTGGGCTACGTAGCGTTCGGCCTGCAGCGGCTAAAGCCGACTCGCTCTGGTTCGCCTCGGATCGCAGCGCTGAAGCGCTGCGCTACCCAAAAGCTGCGAGCCCGAGCTGTGAGAGACCAACTGCAGATCCCTCGTCACTTCGCTTCTCGGGATGACAAGGTCTGAGTGATAGACACTCCTGACAAGTTCAAGAAAGCTGCGAGCAAATCTGCCGGAAGGCCTCTTCTATTCTCTGCGCACCTTGATTGCGATCTCTACCTCGGTGCCTTGTTCGATGGGAACGCTGCCGCCGTTTCCGTCGAGGAAGACGTTCGAGACCCGAATCTCTCGATACAGCTCGTCGGCATCCGCGATAGTAATTTGAGCCACAACTGAACCCTTCGCCGTCGTGATGATTTTCTCCACACTTCCGCGAAGGACTACTGAGAACTCTTGAGCGGATTGTTCAGATTCTGGTTCTGGTTTGCCATCCACTGGCATACTGCCCCTCGGCAAAAGACGACCCCAAACGGGTGCAAGAGAAGGTCGGGGGACCGGTACTTTAGCAGAGGATAGTACCGCCGTCTGAGCTACCGTAAAGCGGCAATATGCGACAAGCACCCCAATGAAATGAAACCAACTGCAGATCCCTCGTCCCTTCGTTCCTCGGGATGACAAACTTTGAGCTGCGAAAGAAGACCAGGGGGGTGTTGTTAACTCAGCATCGTACCGCCAACTGAGAAAGCCTCGACTCGCGCCAACTACGGCGAATTTGATCGCCTCACCTTAAGACACGTGCCCTTTCGAAATGCTTTTCAAAAAACTCCTGCTCTTTTCTTGCTACTTCTCGTTCGATTCTCACCCGATTCATAACGGCACGGAGCACGTAAGCGCTGATTGTGCGGTCCTGCTTTTTTGCCGCGGCACGAATCTGGTCTGCCTCCTCGACAGACAAGTTGATCAATAAGGTGGTTCGCCTCGGGTTTTTCATGTAGGCTATAATATTAGATAATATTACTAAATATCAAATAGTTGACGGGAACTACATCCTTCCACAAAATAGCTGCGGCCCGAGCGAGAACCGGCCGAAAGGTAATTCCGTAAATCCCTTAAGGCTGTGGTGTCTCCGCTGGCAACGATTCTCATCGCCGACGACAATGCCGAATGGCGTGCGCGAGTTCGCGAACTGCTGCGACAACGGCCTGAGTGGCAGATCATCGATGAGGCTAGCGACGGCGTCGAAGCCCTTGAGAGGACCCGGGATCTCTGCCCTGAACTTGTGCTTCTCGATATTGGAATGCCGCGAATGAACGGGCTTCAGGCCGCGGTGGAAATCCGCCAAGCAGTCCCCACCACCAGGATTCTATTCTTGACCCAGGATAACGATCCCGATTTGAAGACCGCAGCGCTGAACGTTGGGGCGGAAGGATATGTATTGAAAACAAAGGCTGCGAGCGAGCTTTTTTCCGCAATCTCGACTGCGATTCGCAACGGTAATGAATTAAGTTAGTGCGTCGCCGCGTGTCCCGTTGCTTTTCGTTGAGCGTTCGTATTGGCATGTCTTGGAAGGCTGCCTGCCGTTCAACGTGTCCAGTTCGTCCTTGAGCCGCTCGTACTCCCCGACCAACTTTTTGTGCTCTTGAATCAGCCGTTTGCCTTCCCTGACGAGTGCTTGCAGTTCTTTAAGGATTTCATCCACGCGTTGCATGCTCATTCGCACACAGTAGGGCTGAGAAAGACAGTTCGCGGTGATGTAGATCACACTCCATTCGATGTCGCTGAGTGCCGCTTTCAAGGCACTTTTCCGCTCAGTGAGATGACGCATCTTGACGCTTCGGCGAGCATTGGACGGCAGAGAGCCCGCATCTAAACATTGCAAGGGTGCAATATGCCAGACATTCCCAACAACGAGGAGTTGAAGGCCCTGAACGCAGCGGTTCAAACCGAGAAAGACCCGAAGCGCCTAGCCGCACTCGTGTAGCAAATGATTGAGGCCTTCGATGGCGAGAAGAGCACCGCGAAGCGGCTGCTGAGGCCTGGAGGACTGAGCAAATATCAATAAGCGCCGCTGCGCCGATCCGCATTGCCGCCCCACTCCGTTGGGTATAGGATAAAGGCGTCAACTACACATCCCACCGCCGCGCCATCCAACCGTCGGTCTCTTGTGCCATTGATGCGCAAGACCTGGAGGCGCCCTGATGAAGGCTCGCGGCCGCACACTTATTCCTCCAAACGAATCATTTCAGGAAATGGCGACGCGTCTGGAGCGCGTGCTCCGGACAGCCGACGCGCAATCGGTGAAGGCGCGTGCGATGATTGAAACCGCTCAAGACATGCGTAAGCAAACAATCGCGAGTCGACCTCCTACGGGAAGCGTTTACGCGATCAGTCACGCAAGATCTCTTGGCGATCGGCCACAGCTCAACGGAGAAGCAGCTGAGGTGAGTAAGCCGGAAGTGTCGACAATTTCGTCTCAGGCAAAAACGCCTTCCCTCTGCTCCTGGAAGGAAATTGCAACCTACCTGTCGAAAGGCGTACGGACTGTTCAGCGATGGGAGGGCCGCGGCCTACCGGTTCGCCGTCTAGGTAACGGGTTTCGAGCACCAGTGTTGGCCGACCCCAGCGACATCGATCTATGGTTGCCGAGCGCTCAGAAACACAAGCTCTCGTCTGCTCTGTCGGGCAGCCATATCCTGTCTCGTCGAGCGTTACGAAACTCCATTGAACATGGGCAGCTGCTGCGAAAAGAGACAGCATCCCTTTGGGCCGATGCACTCCCTGTTCTGGCGAAATTGATCACTACCATTGAACACTTGGAATCCACGTGTAAAAGAGATGGCGTAGAAAAGAGGGAAATACAGGCTGCTGCGGCTGACTAGTCAGGACTAAGCCGGTATTTCAATCAACGCGCTCTTCGGAGAGCGGGATTTCTTGCTGAAATGGCCCCTTCGCTCAATATCAGAGTCTCACCCTATCTCTGAACACGATCAAGCTCGTGTAACCCTGTCGCACTTTCCAATCCGATCCCGATATCCCTATTGAGACGCTCGAGCGCATCCGGCGCCGAGGCGAGCTCTGAGGGATCCTGTCATGAAATCAGTTCTTCTTTCATTGTTTTTGTTGGCGCTGTGCTCGTTTGGTTTCGCTGCTGGAGGGTCGCAGGGTGCGCCTGACCCGAAGCTGGAGACGGCCGCAGCCATTGCTCAGAAACGGGCCGCGGAATCCGCCTCGCATAGCCCCTTTGCGACATCAGCCTGCTCGTTCACTTTCACCACCGGGAGCGATGAGAGCTTCCTGAAATATTGCGTGACGGACAACGGCAACATCACGCAGTTCGAGACCCCGCAGGGTCATGAGCACATTGCGTTCGGCGCCTTTAGCGAGGGATATGGCATCTGCGACCTGAACTCGAGCACGGCTTATTTCGATTACGCGGATTCCGGCGACAGCGGGAACTGGCAGCCGGCCACGGTTGCGAGCCAGGGCGCAAAGTCGGTGAAGATTGTCCGCACCACGAGCGACGGCGTGTGGACCCTCACGCAAACCATCATGCAGATGACGGGCACTCCTTCGCTGGCCGTGATCACCATGAGCCTGAAGAACAATTCTCCGGATTTGCGAAGCGTGCGCCTGATTCGCTATGCGGATGTAGACGCCGATGGCGTTTTCGGCAACAACTTTGACGCAACCTCAAACAGCGCGTTCGGATGGAATTCATTCGTAAGCGCCCATGCCTTCGGAATGGTGCTGCTGAACATGGGGAACACAATTTTCTCGAACGGCGGCTATTCGCAAAATGTTGCGTTCGGGCCAGACCCGTGCAACCCATTCGCCAACACCAACTTTACGACGCTGAGCGGGGTCGACGGCTCCATCGTCCACTTCTACACCATCGACCTAAAAAAGGGTGCTACCGCCACCGTGAAGGCGGCTTACAAGGGCCTGTAAAGTCGCGCGAGGTTCGAGTTCTCTGTTGTTCTCAAGCTGTGACTGAGGAGAAATGCCGTGAAGATTCTTACGATCGCAATCATGCTAATGACGCTCGGTTCGTTGAACCTGGCCGCTCGCGATGCCGCCTCGGCGGAATCAGAGCAAAGGGCGGCGCTGGCCGCACAAGGCGAAGCAGCCGCAGCAGCGCCCCGTAGCTCCTTAGCCACGACCGACTGCACGTTCCCGTTCTCCACCGGAACCGGCAACACGCTGCTGAAATATTGCGTGACGACGAATGGCAACATCGTGCAGTTGGAGACGCCGCAGGGCGTGGAGCACGTCGCGGTGGGAACGATCGGCGAGGGCTACGGCATCTGCGATCTCAACTCCAACACCGGGTACTTTGACTATGCCGGTTTCGGAGACAGCGGCAACTGGAACCCGGCACAAGTTGTCAAGCAGACGACGACTTCGGTGAAGATCGTGCGCACGACCTCGGACGGCCTCTTCACGCTGACCCAGAACATAGCCGTAGTTGACGGTGCGCTGCCCTGGATCAAGATCACGATGACCTTGAAGAACAACGGCGACGCCCGCGATGCATTTCTGATCCGGTACGTGGATGTGGACGCGGCGGGAGTCGCCAAGAACAACCTGGATACGACTGAAAACAGCGCTTTTGCGTGGAACACACCGGGACCCGTCAACTTCGGAGTGGTGGTGCAGAACGTCGGCAAAGCACTCATTGCGAATTCGCTGACCCAGTTCCAAGCTGCAGGACCTAATCCCTGCAACCCGGTGTTCAACCTGCACCTGCTAACAGATACCGATGGATCGCTAGGGATGGAATATCTTGTCGAACTGAAGAAAGGCGCCTCGACGTCGGTGATCACAGCGTATCGAGGGATGTAGGCGTGGTGCCAAAAGGAAGTTAGATCGGGAAAGCTTACGGAAACGGTGGTTCAGGCCGCACAAGCCGAAACCACCGTGCATTTGATCGATCTCCTGCTGCATCGGCCTTTCTATGGTCGATGCATGGCTTATCGAGCATGCGGCCGCAAGGCCGAAATGGACGAGCGCGCAGCCGTTGTGTTAATCATGCAGCCGTTCAGCATCTATTTTGGGTAGCATTGCTGACGGTAGCATTGATTGTCATGATATCTCCAGACAAGTCGGTTAGGCGAACAGCGCTCATTCTTTGTGGCTATCTTGTTTTCGCGCTTGTCCTCGCGCCGACGTTGATCGCTCAGCCCCTGATGCGCTTAGAAGGGCTTGAGCGTCTTTACTTCGATCATGTTGGTGGAAAAGAAAATCATTCGCATCTGCCGGCGTTCCTGGTGGAGTTATTGCCTGCGAAAATCCAGGCGGCCACTTTCAGTTCACGTAAGATTTCTCGCGAGCTTCAGGACGGCGAATTGGAACTTCAGGCTGACGTCCGAGATTTTCATTTATCGTTGGGACAACCAAAGGGCGATCTGTGGCTTCGCCAGGTCAGCGTGGGAGTCGGAGCCGCACGGATCACTCAACTCTGGTGGGCACTCTACGACCAGGGGCAACGCAGCGACGTCTGGTACTTCACGGCCAACCCCGAGCGTACGGATTCGAAGGCGCTCTCGAACTACGAAATCGAAGCGGCATCGGCGAGTGCTGAAGGTGTAAAGCTGCAAGTTTGCGGGTCGATGTTCCGGCCCGGCGGTGCATGGTGGGTCACCGGCAAAACATTCTTTTTCTCGAGGCAGAATGAAACGCTCCGGTTCTCGCGGGTGACGAATGACTTCGGCTTCTTTCAGGATTATGAAGTGCCAGATAAGTCTGACTCCCTGGACGTCACGACGGAGAAAGAAGTCGATGGGCGCTTTCAGATCTTGAGTTACGACAAAATTCAGGAACCGATTTTACGGGCGTGCGGATTTCGTAACCCGTTAGCAGACGATACCTGGGAGTTCAATTGGGCGCGGATGGAGAGAACAGCGCGCTGCTTCGCTAGCAAGATGAAGGCTCGAGAATCCTACCGTGGCCTCGACCAGCCTTCGTTCATAGAACGCGGGGGAAGTTCACCAGAGCGTGGGCCGCGAGCGCTGTTGAGTGACTTTACCGGAGTACAACAGTTACGAGCACGACCTCTTCATAAAACAAAGGCCGCCCAGACATGGGCGGCCGGCATCAGGAGATCACTTTCAACGACCAACTTCCCTTACTTCACGGTGAGGTTGTAGGTAATGTTCTCCGTTGTACCATTCGCCCATTTTCCTTGAATGAGCAGAGTGTGATTTCCTTTTGGTAAGGGCGCGAGCATCACGTACACGCCGTCATCCACGACTGGAGAGTAATAGCCAGCTGCGAACGGCCCTTCTCCAATGGCCGTCAGGAAATTGTCTTCAGGCATGCGACATCGAATTGGGTCGACTGTACCCGGAAATTGACTTTTAAGCCCCGGATACTCTGCCCGTCGACGGCGACGACAAGATTACTTGTTCCATTGATATAGGGCTCAACACACTTGCGCATCTCCGCAATCGTGCCGCCCACGAGATTTGCGAGCGAATCACCGCAGCCCCAATTGGGCTCTTCTGGAGCTGAGTCTTCGATGTTGACAACCGGGAAATAGAGCGCCTTGCCCGTGGGTATCGTGCAGGAGCGCACGGGGGCCGGGTTGCAGACCTGGTTGTTCTGACAAAATTGTCCGCCTAGAAACCAGACCGGCCTGATTGTCCGATACTGCAATTTCCTCTATCAAAGAGAGGGTGGTGAGCCACGGGAATAGAGAATGCCCATTGCCACCACGCGGCTGACCACTGGCTGTAAGTCCGGCCGTACGCAACCGAATCCGGATTGATCACCGTCGGGCCGATGACCTGAGCCGTAACACCGCCGAGTAAAACCAGCATAATTGTCCCAACTACGATTACAAAATTTCGTTTCATCACAGTCTCCTTAGTTGCTGCTTCGTCGCACTACTCGTCGATCGAAAAAGAAATATCTTTTTCCCGGAGAACCCTAATTGCCTGAGTGTGCCGTCCTCATCTGGCCGGAAATCATTCTTCCGAGAACCGACGTTCAATGAACACAAATTGCGACAGCCTTAAAAAGAGTGGAGAAGGACTCCACGCCCGGGGAAGACTGATACAGAACAAGCCAATCCAAGCGCAGCACTTTACGCCGCAATTCTCGTATTGAAACAACTGTCGTCAGCTAGAAAATGTGGAGGGAGGCGCGCTAGCGAGTACCCATTTGGGATGAATCGAGGGTCAGTTTCAAATTGGTAGTCGATGTGACATCCCGACTACGCTCCGAACCTGATTCCACGAGCTGACTGCTATCGATGACGGTGATCATCGTGGCGCCTGCAACGACGAAGCACCGGTCGATGCGCTGCATCTACCTGTGGAAACGCGATGGCTCTCCGCGGTGAAGTCCAATTGCCGTATGTTAGAGTGCCGTACGTTGACGGAAAGGCATGAGCATGGGCGAGCTCCGAGACGTCGGGCGAATTTATCTCCAGCGGCGCTACACAATCCTGTTCTATACGCTCCTTTTCACGCTCGTGGCGTCTCCGTTGATGGCTGCTCTTTCAATGAGCGGAATTTTGATTGAGTCGTTGCTGGCCGTTTGTTTGCTGGTGGCGGTGATGCCGGTCGACGTCGGAAGAAACAAAACGCTTCTCATCGCGGCTATGGTTGCTGCTTGGCTGGCGCGTCCTGTTGCGGCATGGGTTGGGCAAAGGACGCTGTCAGCACTGACACTCGGGGTGTGGACACTGATCGGCCTGCTCGCGGCTGCCGCAGCCTTACGCTTTGCCATGCGAGGCGCCAAGGTCGATGGAGAACATCTGTTCGCAGCGTTGAGCGCTTACTTGCTGGCGGGAATCTACTTTGGCCTGCTGTATTGGGCTCTCGAGCAAGTTCGACCAGGGATGTTTGCCGCCACCAACTTTTCCAGAAGCAGCGCGATTTATTTTAGTTTTGTTACGCTGGCGACGGTCGGGTATGGCGATATCGTGCCTCGCACGGATGTAGCTCGCGGACTGGCCATCGTGGAAGGAGTTGGAGGTCAGCTCTTTCTGGCGGTCCTGGTCGCACGACTGGTGAGCTTGTATTCGAGTTCGGCGAAGGACTAACGAAAGCTGGGGATTCATTGATCAGTGTCCGGAGGCACCGCCTCTTTGTTCAGTGGGATTCCGCGATCTCCCGTGGAAACAGATCGCGCCTGAAGCTCACCTGAACACCGCAGAACCTACAGCTTCGACTGTAGGAAAAAACGCGGCCCCCACAATGAACTTTATGCGACGCTTACTTTCCACGAACTGGAACATTTTTCTGCTTGGCGTCCAGGATCTCAATCATTCGTTCCGCAAGCGCACACAGTCGCTCAGGATCTCTTTCACCCTGAATCGCGTCATTGAGGGTCTTCAATTCCTCGTCCTCGGACGGATCCGACATACCGCTGTTCCTCAGGAAATAGGTACGCATGCTACGGACCATTTGTGTTGTTTTCGGAAGCGCCAAGATGCGCCATGGCCCGCTCAATTTCATTTTTCGTCCCCCCGGGATTGCCGCATGCCAAAAGGATAACCGACACAGAAGGGTTGGCGGATGTGCGCGCTTGCGATGCACGCTGGGTTGTGCACTACGTGAACAATTCTTTATCACATGCTTTGGTGCCGCACGTCACCGCGCGGCTGTCAAGATGATGTCAACCTCAGACTGCGGATGACCGCTCGGTCTTCCCGATTCCCTCAAAGCCAACCGGGTTCCAGCGGAGTGCATCCGTAGAAGGACACATTTGTGTCCAAGAGATTGCCACCGACAACTCCAGAAACCACTCGTCAGCCACAGACTTCTGTTCGCGTTCTCATCGTCGATGACTTTGAGCCGTGGCGAAGCTGGTTACGCTCCGTGCTTACCGCATACGATCATTTGTGCGTAGCCGGCGAGGTTGCGGATGGATTAGAGGCGGTTCACCGGGCACAAGCACTTCAACCGGAGCTGATTCTGCTGGATATCGGGCTGCCGAGTTTGAATGGCATCGCGGCCGCTCGTCAGATTTCGAAGTGTGCTCCAGTGAGTAAGATCCTGTTTTTGAGCGCACAACGATCGGCGGAGATTGTGCGGGAAGCAATGCTGACGGGTGCAGCCGGCTACGTTCGTAAGGCAGATGCTGGGAAAGACTTGTTGCCTGCCATCAAAGCAGTGCTCCGAGGCGAGCAATTTATCAGCGACAGCCTGGATGGTCCTGAGTCGCGCGAATAGCAGACTGCAAATTGAATCGCGGTACCTCGGCGGCTAAAGCCGCCTCTTTTCTAGTGCGCGATAATCGCAGCGCCGAAGCGCTCCCTCACCCAAAAGCGAAGAACAGGCTCTGAGCTTCGGTGCTGCGCCACAAAACGTATCGCACTGAGGGCGAACTGCAGATCCCTCGTCGCCTCGCTCCTCGGGATGGCCATCCTGAGTAAATGGGATGACGCAAAGAGGGATTCAAGCAGCGTTGTGAAAAAATTGCGAGCTGAAGAACTGACAGTAATGATCTAGAGAGAAGTTCCAATCGGAAGCGCTTGCAGCGTTTTCCCTGCCCTGACAAAGGATGGGATCTCCTGCTGCGCCTCTTCCGAATTGAGGAACTTGACATCGAGCAGACCCTGACTGGGAAGGCCATAGAGCTGAAAGCTGATCTCCGCAAGGCATAGACTCCAGCCCTCCAACCACACGTGCAACTCCCTCCGCTGGCGAGCATCGCCGTCACAAACCACAATCAGATCGATATCACTTCCCACATCAGCGCTTCCTGCTTCGGTGCTGCCGAAAAGGTAGACGGCTTGTACTCCAAATCGAGCGGGGTCGATGGCACTGGCGATTCTCTCGGCAAAGCGCTGCCGCCAGCGCCAGTGTTCGGGCGCGGCGCCCAGCCTTTCGCCGCTAAGTTCGCGTTGTTTCCACTCCAGGTATTCGCCAATCCTGTGGGCGATGTTGTCGAGCAGTTCGCGCTCTTCTCGGAGAAAGGGGCCTTCCCATGCGATAGGCTTTTCCTGCTTGTAGTGAACTTCGATCGCTCCCACAGAGGTTCGCCAGATGGAGATTGGGGAACGCAGCCGCCAGGGAGTGTCGACGAAGTCGGGTAGAGCATGCGTGCGCCCGAAATATTCGATGCGAGCGGTGCTGTCCGCAGGATACTGCCACGCAGGTGGGATGGCATCCAACACCCACCGGAAGACGGTCTGAGGAGGCTCTTCGCGGCGGGAGAGAGCTGATGCCACGCTATAAATGCACCTCAATTCCTTGGCTCGCTCTCTTAAGGCCCAGAGTTCCTGGCCATGATCTCTCGCGTCGTCTTTCATCGTTGCTCCATTTTCCGACACTGACCGCTGGATGTTGTTTTCTTAACGTCGCGGCTGAATGATTATCTGCGTTTTCGAACTACCGTTCTTCGCAAAAACGGGATTGATGGCACAGGTTGAAAATTGGACTTGCTCGTTCAAGAGCACGGCGTTAACGTGATGGCCCGAGTAATCACTCAACAGGAGTACTTCTATGCCAGTCGAGGAAAATGTTCAATTGATGCGACGCTGGTTCCAAGAAGTTTGGAATGACGGCCGAACCCAGACGGTCCACGATCTGGTGGCCCCGCACGCTGTCGCAAGGGGACAGAGAGCAGCGGAAAGTGAAATTCGTGGACCGGAGGAGTTCGCGACATTCGTAAAGGAAATCCGGGGCTCGTTTCCGGATATCAAGTTGAAAATCGAGGACATTTTTGGAGCGGACGACAAAGTTGTTGTGCGATGGTCGGCGACCATGACCCACACTGGAGTCGCGCTCGGTGTGCCGCCCAGTGGCAAGAGCGTTCGCAGTCGAGGAATCACGATTGCACGGATTGTTGGAGGAAAAATTGTCGAAGGCTGGGACAACTGGGATCAGCTTGGAATGCTTGAACAAATCGGCGGGTACAAGCAACCGGAATCCACACCGCTTGCAAAGAGTGCGTAGATGCTTGCGAGGGTTTGATTCAGCGCGTCATTGAGCGCTAAAGCGCTGCGCCGCGCAAGAAGCGGCGCTCTGACCGCGAACTGCGGCGATCACAATCCTGAGAAATCGGGGATGACGCAAAAAGATGAGGTGTATAGGTCCTTCGGCCCGAAAGACGCGGGCCTCAGGATGACAACACCAAGGATGCTTAAGAAGTGACCGAAACCATCCCGCTTCCACCGATTTCGACGTGAGTAGTTATTTCTTCAGGCTACTGTGGCTGGCGACGCAGAGCCATTTTCCATCCTGGAAAACCCAGGTGTCGGTAAAGCGTCCAAAATGCTCGTACGGCTTGCTCGCGTAAGAACCCTTAGTGTGGTAGTCACCGGTCACGACCGCCGTCGTGGAATAGACCTCGACGTGCACATTCTGGATGTTCATCAGCGTGGGCTTGAACTTGGGGTCGGCGAAGTCGGCGAGAAATTTGCCGCGATTGCTGACTTCTCCGTCGTACTCGGTGTTGGTGAAGCGGTCGCCGATCATGGAGGCGATGGCGGTCGAGTCACGGTTCACCTGCGCCTCGTTCCACATGCGCTCGAGCGCGACGAGGCTGGCCGTGGTCTGGGCGTAAGCGGCATTTTGCGGCGTTTGCCCAAATGCGCAGGCCGTCAAGAGCAGAGTGCAAAGCAATGATCGGATCATGATGTTTCCCCGTGGCGCGGAGCCAAGAGCCGGAGATTGAGTCCGGCAGGCGCATTTGCAGAACGATAACGTGACTGGGAGTTGCGGCCAATTGGAAAGAGGACCAGGACGTTACGGCGGTACCGTTGAGGTCAGATTGCAAGTGTTAGGAAAACCCCTAACCACAGAGGACACAGAGGACACGGGAATTGCAGATGTAGGAGGGCAGAGTGCAGCTGGCTGGGGTCAGGCTTCAAGTGACAGGAAGAGTCTTAACCACAGAGCACACAGAAAACTGCGTTCAGCGGGTTACTGGCCGTTATCCTTGTCGATTTTGCTGGCGACTTTGATGCCGCTGAGTCCGCTCACGTATTTCGAGACTCCGCGGTAGAGCGATTCGGCGATACGCTGACGATGTTCGGCGGTTTCGAGCTTGCGCTCGTCGGTGGGGTTCGAGACGAACGAAATCTCGGCGAGAATCGAGGGCATATTGGCGCCAATCAGAACGATGAATGGCGCTTTCTTTACGCCGCGATTGCGGACGCCGGAATTGCGCAGTGAGAGTCCACTATAAAGCGAGTCCTGCACGTCGCTGGCGAACTCGTGAGACTCTTCGATCTTTTCTTTCAAAGCAATCTTCTTCACCAGATCTTGCAGCTCGTGAATCGACTTCTCAGAGACCGCGTTTTCACGAGCGGCAACCTCGAGCGCCTCAGGAGAAGAGGTGAAGTTCAGATAGTAAGTTTCCACACCTCGCGCGTCTGAGTCATGACTGGAATTGGCGTGGATGGAGATGAAGAGATCGGCGCGCTCGCGGTTCGCGATGGCAGTGCGGGTTTCGAGCGGGATGAAGGTATCGTCCTGGCGGGTGTAGATGACTTCAGCGCCGAGCCGGGTTTCGAGCTGGCGGCCAAGACGCTTGGCGACATCAAGTACGAGGTCTTTTTCGAGCAGGCCATTGGGACCGATGGTGCCTGTGTCGTGCCCTCCATGGCCGGGATCGATAACGATCTTGCCGATCTTGAGACCGAGCGCGCGAATGAGGGAGCGATCGCCGGCGGCGGTAGGACGAGCTTCATGGATTTGGGACCCGGTGTCGTCGGCCGATTTCTTTTTGCGCGAGGTCTTCGATTTTGAAGAGTGCGACTCCGCTTTGAGAGGGGCGGTGTCAGAGGTCTCATCCTCTTTGTTGGCGGTAATCCGTGCGCGCTGCGCGGGCGTCACTTCGGGACGCAGTTTTTCCGGTTCGAGCGAGGCGACGGTGGTCGGAGCTTCGTCGTCGGCCTCGACAATCGTCTTGGGAATCTTTTTGTTCGTGCCAGGGACCGCAACCTTGGTCTTTACAACACCGATTCCGCTGACCGGCTTCGAGGAATCAGCGTCGGTGGGAGGAAGTTCAGCGTCGGTCGAGGTTGGTGTGGGTTCTGCGGGCTTAATTTTCTTGAACCGAACCGGAGCAGATAATTTCGCCGTCGTTTTGGATTCAGTGCTCGGGTCGGAGGTGTGCGGGCAGGTTGCCCGCGAGACTGTCGGCGAGGTCGCCGGCGCCACCTGGTTCGCCGAGTCGCCGCCGCTACAGTCGGTGGCTAGTTTCGAATCGGAAGAAGCGGAGTCGCGGTCGAGGTCGGTAGGCGGATCACGTAACGGATCGTCCTGATCGGCCGGGGAGTCACCGTGAGCGACGGCGGGTTCGGAGGCACGCGCTTTCGCCATGATGGTAGCGCGGCTCAGCTTGCCATGCACATCGATGATCAGGCGATAAGGATTCGGCAGCTGAAACACTTCATAATGGGCGAGGTCGTCGACTTCGAGAACAACGCGCGTGCGTCCCGGTTGAAATTCGGCGACACGTATTTTCTTCAGAAAGCCGTCGTCGACGTCGAAAGTCTTTCCAACCAATGTTGACGCGAGCTTGGTATCACGCAAATCAAAGAAGATGCGGTCCGGATGCGAAATGCGCTGAGAGTCGTACTTAACCTCGGCTTCGATATCAATGGCCACGCGCGTGTAATCGGGCGTCGACCAATGACGGACTCCCGTCACGCGCGGAAGCTTGTTGCGACGGGATTCGGAAGAGGCGACGACGGCGCTATCATCGGAACTATCGTCATCCGCTGTCTTGTCCGGAATGTCTTTGCCACTTTTGGTTGAATTGCGCGCATTCTGACGAGGTTTGTGTGTCTTATCGCGCTCTGCCTTTTCGGCTGCGTCGGCATCGGTATCGAGTTCCTTGATAGCGGAGCGGGCATCGTCTGCGAGACGGTTGCGCGGATATTTGTGAAGGAAATTCTCGAACGTGGCGCGCGCTTCTTCGGGATCGTCGAGATCGTCTTTGTAGATTTCTCCGATGGTGAAGAGCGCATCGAAGCGGTACTTGCTGCCGGGATATTCCTTGCGCAGGAAGCGGTACTGGTCGATGGCTTCGCGAAGAATCTTGTTGTCGTCGAACTGGCGGCCCATCTCGACCATGAGTTCGGCGGTCGCGACCACGCTAGGATCTGCTTTCGACGAGGTGGGACATCCGAAATAGACGGCGCGATAGGCATTGATTACGCGCTGATATTCGCGGCGCGTGCGCTCGTTCGCGGGGCGTCCATTCAGCGCTTCGCGGCTGCGCTCGGCCCTGGCGAATTGCTGACGCGACCACGCATCGCTGTGGCGGATACGGGCGAAGGAATGTGCTGCGGGCAATACAACAACGAGAAAGAGGGCGAGACTGAAGCGCCGCGCGAGGCGCTTCCGGGATAGGGTCGTGGAATCGTGAATCCTGGAAACCTGGGTCTTCAACTTGCGATTCCGTCACCGCTTTCCGGCACTACCACATGCAGGAAGCGATGCTATTCGGTGTTGCTGATATAGAGCACGCCGCGCGCGTCGCGCTGCACACGAACCGGGTCACGCACCGGATTCCCAATGATATGCGAACCCGGGTCACCTCCGCCGAAATATAAGTCTGTAATCCGGCGAACATAGTTGCGGGTTTCGGCGAAGCGCGGAACGCCAGCACTTCGCGCCACAGCCCCTGTGCCCGCGTTATAGGCGGCCAGGCTGAGGCGGATATCCCCGCCATAGTTTTCCAGCAGTCTCTTTAGATGCCGAACACCGGCATCGACGTTCTGCTCGGGGTCAAAAGGATTGGAAACATTGAGCGAACGGGCGGTAGAAGGCATTAACTGCATGAGTCCCATGGCCCCTTTGCGGGAAACGGCATTGGGGTTGAAATTGGACTCGACCTTAACGACCGAGCGCACCAGATTGGCGTCCACGTTGTGGCGGGCAGCGGACTGAACGATAGCAGCGTCGATTTCCTGCTCGGTGAAGACGCGGCCGCGGTTGAGGCGAAACTGCGAGCCCCCGTCGAGATACGTGCTGACCTCGGAAGCTGCCGAGCGAGCGGCACGGATGGCGGCCCCGCTGGTGGGCACCGGCTTCCAGCGATGTTCGGTGGAACTCCAGTAAACCAGACCGGTTGCGCGCGGAGCAGTGGCAGCGGCCGCAGAACTGGGCGAGCCCTCGTCGTTGACGTAGATCTTGCGTCCCGCGTCGTCGGTGGTGGTGGTAATTGGGGCAGACTGGGCCAGCGCCGATGTGGGAAGGGAGATCGCGGCCACGACAGCCATCAGGACGATTTTCAGGCTTTCACGCATACGGGTCCGAACGGTCGAGACACACCTATTCCTATCGACCTGCCTACCCGAAAACCTGACGGAGAACCGTACAGCCAGAGTAGGTTGATTATAGGAGGGGGTGGGGGAGCGGGCAATCTATCGTAAGGTCGCTGAACCACCGGAGTAATCGAGGTAAGTTACTGAAGGCATGGGGGATTGAAGAAGGAAGAAATGCAGTGGCCAGCGCTCAGTGGGACAGTGGCCTCATTGGAGATTCCAGTCGTCAGGAGACGCAGTGGCCAGGGGCAGTGGCCAGAACTGGCCGGAGAGACGCCCTGCAACCGGATGGGGCCACTACAATCTGAGTACAATTTGGCGAGGTGAGATTGAACTCGACGGCGTTGCGCAAGTTGTTCGATCAGGTGCGAAGGCAAAAGATCTCGGCCGATGACGCCGTGGAGCGGCTACGGCACCTTCCGTTTGAAGACTTGGGATTTGCGAAGGTGGACCATCATCGTGCATTAAGAGTTGGGATGCCTGAGGTAATTCTCGGACAAGGAAAATCGCCTCGGCAGGTGGGAGAGATTTTTGCGCGGCTGGCGAAGCACGGCGGGAACGTGCTGGCGACACGCGCGAACGACGAACAGTTCGCTGCGGTGGCGGCCAAAGTTGAGCAGGCGGAGTATCGTCCGCTGGCGCGCGCGATTGTGCTGAAGCGAGACCGGAAGAAATACGGGAAGGGCGTGATCACGGTGGTTTCGGCCGGGACGAGCGACATCCCGGTCGCAGAAGAGGCCGTGGTCACGGCGGAGATGATGGGGAACGAAGTCCGGCACATTTACGACGTAGGCGTCGCGGGGATTCATCGTCTACTGGCACACCGGGATGCACTTGCCAAGGCGCGGGTCATTATTGTGTGCGCAGGCATGGAAGGCGCGCTTCCCAGCGTGGTTGGGGGGTTGGTGGGCGTGCCGGTGATCGCGGTGCCGACGAGCGTGGGGTATGGGGCATCGTTTGAGGGATTGGCCGCCCTATTGGGAATGATGAACTCGTGCGCCTCAAACGTGAGCGTGGTCAATATCGACAATGGTTTCGGCGCGGGATATGTGGGATCGCTGATCAACCGCAAGTAGAAGTGGTCGCAGTAAATCCGTTTTTTCGAACTCTTCGCTTTTAGTCTCCTGTTCCTGACACCTTGAGTCTTTGCGGGCTGGTAGGTTCGCTATCGCTAATCAAGATGGTGCCCGTTATCGAACCTGCTTCGTCGGGCGAGAATTCTACCTGGATCTTACAGGTTTGCTGCGAAGCCAGGGTTGCAGGACAAGTATTGGAGGAGAGGATGAAGTCATCGCTGGCTGTTATGGCCCCCATCAGAACCGATCCAGGGTTGTGGTTGGTGATGGTGACCGTTTGCGGTGCGCTGGTTGTTCCGACCGCCTGATTTCCAAAATTGAGCGGAGCAGGCTTGAATCCGATACCCAATCCATTCGCAACGAGATCGACGCGTTCCGGGCTGGCGGGATCGCTGCTGACGATGCTAAGCGCGCCAGGCCGCGCGCCGGGGACCGTCGGCTTGAAAGTGACGTTGATGGTGCAAGTTCCCTGGGGTGCGACAGACGATCCGCAATTATGGGAAGCCGTGTAGTCGTTAATGGCGCTGATCGAAGCGATGTTGACGGCAGTAGATCCTAGATTTGTGAGAGTGATGGGGAGCGTTGATGACGAGCCGAGCGGAGTATTCGCAAATTGGAGCAGGGTTGGCGAAAGCTGGACCACCGTGCCGAGGCCGCTGAGTGCTGTGGTTTGCGGGCTGGAGCTGTCGCTATCAGAGACCGTGAGTTTCCCCGTTCTTTTTCCGGTGCCGGACGGAGTGAACGTCACGCAGATGCTGCAGGATGCGGTGCAACTGCCGTCGGCGCTTTGCGGCTTCAGGAGCGTGCCCGCTGAACAGAAACGGGCGGCGCCGGTGGAGCAATCGACACGGGCAGTGCAACTTGTGCCAGTCACCGAGAACTGCGGATTGCTGCTCGAGATCGAATCGATCGTGAGCGGCGTGGGCCGCGAGTTATAAACCTCGACATGGCGAGTGATTGCGGTGGCGGGAACGTTCTTGACGGCAGTCCCCATCACAGCTTGGGTAGCTGAAAGCAGCGGGCATTGGCGAGGGGTGAGAATGAGGGGTACCAGCGGCATCTGGTTGAAGTTAAAGCTGTCGGTCATGTCGTTGGCATTGGCATCGCGAGTTCCCAGCGGTGGCAGACCGAAACGCTCCTCAATGAACTTAAGAATGGATGAGAACTCATACTGCGTGGAAGAGATGTGCGCCTTTCGCGCGTAGGGCGAGATGATCAGGAGCGGCACACGCGGCCCCAGGCCGAAGATGTCAAGATCTGGAGGCGCGACGTGGTCGTACATTCCTCCGAAGTCGTCCCAGATAATAAATACCGCCGTGGTATTCCACAGTGCTGTGTTGTTCATCAGTGCATTCAGCTCGGCGACGGTTGCATTCTCGCCCTCGCACGTGCTTGAGGGGGGATGTTCGCTCTGCCAATCGGGCGTGATAACCCAGCTGACGGCGGGCAAGCGGTTGTTCTGAATGTCGGTGATGAGTTTGCTGGTGTCGACGACTTTCTTCCAGTCGGGTCCGTTTCGGACAGCGTCGATCGCGTCGAATGTCGACCAGATATAGGCGGGATCGGTATTCGGAGGCGCGTAGTATTTCCAACTCACACCGGCGTTGTCGAGCGTGTCGGCCATTGTCTTGACGCCGCTAAAGCAGGGGAATTGGGTGCCGATGACGCCAGTTGGCAGGAGAATGCGCACCAACGCTTGATCCTCTTCATTGTTTGGGGCGTCACATCCCCAGCTGGATGAATTGAGGGTTTGAAAGGGATTGTCGAGCGCTCCAAAAGAGTCGGCGGCGATGGTGTAAAGGTGATTGGGAAAACTCGGGCCGTGAAGAGAAGAAAACATCCGGGCGCCGAGTGCGAAGTGCCGCGCGTAGGAAAAATAATTCGGAACGTCGGCGGCAGTGAATTCACGGCAAGTGAGGAGGTCGCCATCGAGATCGCCGCTGACATTACTGCCTAGACTCATGAGATCGAACTGGTTCATGTTGCCGCCGTTGATGGCTAGGACTGCGGCAGCGTAACTATGGTCGATGTCGTGGAAGTAGCGGTCGGGAGCACGGCCCATCGAGATGACCTGTCCGTTCGAAAGAGTGCACTTTTTCGTCCCGAACTTTGCGTTAAAGACGCCGAACATGTTGTCGTAGGTGCGATTTTCTTTCACGATGAAGATGACGTGATCGATCTTTGGAATGCCGGGCGGAGCTTGTTGCTGGGCACGACTTGGAACGATTGCGGCAAAAAAGAGAAGAACGCAGAATCCGGCGCGACGGCGAGGGCACAGCATGAGGTACTCCTGCAATGTTGCGGTGGAGGCAATGGTGCTTCGAGAAGGGCTGGAAGTCAAGGACGGGATTCGGCGCTTGGAGGAAAAAGTACGCCGGCATATGCGACGGCGCTGAACGACATTAAGTGAGTCGGCGATCTCTCGCAGCTAGTGCAAGCACCTCGATGAGATCGCCGGGGTTCAATAGTGCAACCGAATCACATTGCCTGCTTAAAATGGAAAGGCCACCCTTAGCTACTCTGGAGTTTGAGCGTCGTCGTCATCGTTGACTCGATCTTGCAAGACCTGGTCGTTCAGTGCCTGAACCTCTGCTGGGGTCATCTGCGGCTCTTTCATGAGAGGCAAGATCAGGGCTGGTGCCGGCTCTAAAAGATCGTTGAATCGAAAAGCGTCCATCAGATTGTTCGCGGCCGCATCTCTCTGCGTAAGGTTCTCTAATCTCCAGTTTGCTTCGACGAAGGCCAGCACGGAATCGAAGGTTCCCATTTTGGAGTAGATGGTACCGGGTTTTACGAAGGGGGATATGATCAACAGCGGAACGCGAATGCCAGCGCCAAAGTCGTTTGTGGCAGAGTAGAGTGAATGCTGACTACTCGAGACCCCCGGCTGGCCGGCCGGGTGGCTTTCCAATATCCCAGTTTTGTGGCATACACGGCTGCGCGATCATTCATCGTGCTGTCGCTGGAGATGGTGTCGGTCGCGGTGGGATGGCAAGTGTACGACATTACGCATCGAGCGATCGACCTGGGATACGTAGGGCTGGCGCAGTTTTTGCCAGGATTCGTCCTGTTCCTTTTTGCCGGTCACGCAGCGGATCTGGTGGACCGACGCAAGCTGCTGATGTGGTGTTATGCGGCTGACGGAATATGCGCGTTGTTTCTGCTGGCAATCAGTTGGGGAGCACCGCGATCGGTGCACCTGATCTACGTCGTTCTGGTACTGCTGGGTGGAATTCGCTCTTTCAGCTTTCCTGCGAGTCGCGCGTTGCTGCCGTTGCTGGTCCCGGAGGAACACTTCGCGAATGCGGTGGCATGGAACTCGAGCACATTCCAGGCGGCGACGATCGCGGGTCCGGCACTGGGCGGAATCGCGTACGCGATTTCGAAAGGGCCACACGCGGTGTACGCACTGGCGGTGGTGGTTTCGTTCGTGTCGGTCATCATGATGATGCGAATCACGCCGCTGGCGGAGGCAAAATTGTCGAAACAGCCGATCAGCCTGGAAACCGTGCTTGCCGGTTTCAGATTTATTTGGGACAAGAAGGTCGTGCTGGGATCGATCTCGTTGGATATGTTTGCGGTGTTGCTGGGCGGAGCGGTTGCGCTGTTGCCAGTGTACGCGCGGGAGATTCTGCATACCGGTCCGTGGGGCTTGGGTCTGCTGCGCAGCGCGCCGGGGGTGGGAGCGGCGCTGATGGCGATCGTGGTGGCGCACCGTCCGATCAAACGGCGCGCGGGCGTAACAATGCTGATGTTTGTGGCTGGATTTGGAGTGTTCACGATACTGTTTGGACTGTCGAAGAGTCTTATCGTGTCTCTGATTGCGCTGTTTCTGACAGGGGCGTGCGACATGGTGAGCGTGATCATCAGGGCAACACTGGTGCAAGTAGCAACGCCAGATGAGATGCGCGGCCGGGTGAACGCGGTTGACATGCTGTTCATTGGAGTGTCGAACGAGCTGGGAGAGTTCGAGTCCGGGCTGACGGCGCAATGGTTCGGGACTGTGCCGGCGGTGGTGATCGGCGGAGTGGGAACATTGGTAATTATCGCGATTTGGGCGGCGCTGTTTCCGGAGTTGAGGAAGGCGGATCAGTTGACCGCGGCCGAGCTGGTAGAGGCCGGGGGAACGACAGAAGAGGCGTAGTTGCTAGTTGCTGATTTCAGAGGCCAGATTGCAGAGGTGGAAGACCGGTATCAGCTTTCAGCCACAAGAGAATGCTTTTACCACGGGCGACACAGGGTCGCAGGGAAAGTGGTTCACCGCGTTGAGAAGAAGAAAAGCTTGTGCGAGGTAAATGCATGGGTCCTTCGCTTCGCTCAGGATGACAAAGGGATATTCGCGAGTCTTTCGGCCGCTCAGGATGACACGGGTTGGGAGGCGGAAGTCGAGACCGACCGAGCGGTCGCCGATTCCACTGCTACAATTTTTTGTTCGACGTCGCTCGAATAGCGATTCAGTAAAACGCAGCAAGCTGCGTCTCTACAGTTGTGGTGAGTTGAAAGAGATGTGGCAAGCTACGTCTTTAACGCTTCGCTATCCTTACATCAGAACGAGCCAATACTAGAAGAGGTCGTATGCCGGAAACGATGCAACTCGCAAGTCCTGCGCCACTGACACAACTGACGGAAGACGAAATTTTATTTCGAGACAACATCCGGCGCTTTGCCGAGGAGAAGATTCGTCCGCTGGTCAAGGAAATGGACGAAAAGGGCCAGTTCGACCATGCGCTGCTGGAGCAATTCTTTCAACTTGGGCTAATGGGGATCGAGATCCCGGAGCAGTACGACGGGGGCGGAGGAAAATTTTTCGAGGCGATCCTAGCAGTGGAGGAATTTTCGCGGGTCGATGCGTCAGCGGGCGTGGTGGTGGACGTACAGAACACACTGGTGGCGAACGCGCTGCTGAAGTGGGCAAACGAGGATCAGAAGAAACGATATCTTCCGAAGCTGGCAAACGACACGGTAGGCGCCTACGCATTGAGCGAGGCGGGATCGGGATCGGACGCGTTCGCGCTGCAGACTCGCGCTGAATTGAAGGGCAATGAATATGTACTGAACGGCCGCAAGATATGGATCACGAACGGAAAAGAAGCTGGCCTCTTCATCTTGTTCGCAACGGTGGACGCGTCAAAGGGATATAAGGGGATCACTGCGTTTCTGATCGAGAAGAATTTTCCGGGATTCACGGTTGGGAAAAAAGAAGACAAGCTGGGCATACGAGCGTCGTCGACATGCGAATTGATTCTCGAGGATTGCCGCGTACCAGCGGCGAATGTGCTGGGCGAGGTCGGGAAGGGCTACAAGATTGCGATCGAAACGCTGAACGAAGGGCGCATCGGAATTGGCGCGCAGATGCTGGGCGTGGCGCAGGGCGCGTGGGAGTATTCCTCGAAGTACGCGCAGGAACGAAAACAGTTTGGAAAGACGATTGGCGAGTTCCAGGGCATCCAGTTCCAGATCGCGCAGATGGCAACGGAAATCGAAGCGGCGCGGCTGATGGTGTACAACGCGGCGCGCATGAAAGACGCCGGCGTCGATTTCGTGAAAGAGGCGGCGATGACGAAGCTGTTTGCTTCGCAAGTGGCGGAGCGAGTGTCGTCGCTTGCGATCGAGATTTATGGGGGCTACGGGTTCACGAAAGACTATCCAGTCGAGAAGTACTGGCGCGACTCGAAGATCGGGAAAATCTATGAGGGAACGTCGAATATGCAGCTCGCCACCATCGCAAAGTTGGTGATGGGAAAGTAAATGCGAGGATAGAGGTCAGATTGCAGAGGTAAAGGTCTTACAGTTTCCTCGTCTGTTGTCCAAAACGCTCTTTACGTTTATTCCTTGAAGTGCGGCAGGACGGCGTCGCCGAAAAGTTTGGCTTGGCCGGTGCGATCGTCTCCCCAGATTTCCAGCATGATGTGGGTGCATCCGGCGGCGCGGTACTCCTCGAGCTTCGCGATACATTCTTCGGGCGTGCCAGCAATGGGAGAAACCTTGCGGAGTAGTTCATCGCTGACGACGGCAGCAGCGGCGCGCCGACCCCCTTTTTCCATGGCGTCGGCCACGGGCTGAATTTCGTCGAAGGTAATGCCGGCGGATTCGAGTAGCACATCGGCCGAGCCCTTGATGTTTTGCACCTTGTTGGCGAGGTACATGGCCGCCTGCTCGCGGGCGCCCTCTTTTCCTTGCTTGGAATCGCGACCGATGCTGCCGACGATCACGCAGCCGAGGATCAGTTTCGATGGATCGCGTCCGGCTTTCGCGGCGGCTTCGTCCATGTTCTTTTTCGAATAGCGTACGAAGGCTGGCGTCGTGATGGAGGCGGTGAGAAGACCATCTCCGAGCGAGCCTCCGAGGCGTTGCATGGCGGAGCCGGTGCCTGCGATATAGACCGGCGGAATTTTCCGCGACGCGTGCACATCGGCTTTGAGAGCGGGTACATTGGCGGCGAAAACTTTGCCCTGGTAATCAAAGGCGTCGCCTTTGAGAACTCCGCGAATGATCTCGATACTTTCGCGCATGACAGTAGCGGGGCCTACTTTTTCACCTTCGCCTTCGCCAATTTCCTTCATGAAAATTTTGGAGGCGCCTAGGCCGAGCAGGAAGCGATCGCCGGCGAGGTCCTGCATGACGCGGGCCTCCATGGCAATCTGCACCGGATGGCGAGTGTAGGGCGAAATGATTCCCCAACCCAGTTGAATACGCTTCGTCTGCGCAGCGATGACCGCGAGGATGGCGGTAGACGATCGTGCCTCAAAAGAATGCTTGCGCCACCAGGGATAGGCTTCGGCGATCCAGAAGGTGTCGAAACCGGCGTCCTCACAGGCTTTGGCCATGGCAACGGTTTCGTGGACGGGTTCCATGCTGAGTTGAAGGACTCCGATGTTGAAAGAGACAGCCATCGCTCGTTTCTCGTTTCCTTGTTTCTAGTTTCGTAGTTTCAGTCGGGATCGGACCATGCGTGCTCCAGTCCTTTGATCAGTTCCCAAATCGCTTTGTTGAGCGGAGTGGGAACACCAGTTTGCTCGCCCCATTTCACGATGGCGCCGTTCATAAAATCGACTTCGGTCTGACGACGAGCGAGAACGTCCTGCAGCATTGAGGCGCGGTGTTTGCCGGGAGCGTTTGCACCTTTCTGTACAAGAGCGCGCGGGTCTTCGTGAAGCTCGATGCCAAGCGCGCGCGCAACGGCCTCTCCCTCCGCAATCAGGTCGTTGAAGAGTTGACCGGTTGGAGCCAAACGAGTCGCAGCGCCGTGATGCAGCTGGGTGAGCGCGCCCACAGGATTTGTGGCGGCATTGAAGATTAATTTCGTCCATTGGGCGCCGCGAGCGTCTTTGAGCGCGATAGTGTTCATACCGGAACGGGTGATGAGGCCGGCAAGTTCCTCCACCTTCGACATGGAAGTGTGAGTGGGCTCGAAGGGTCCGATCCAGGTGTCGCCTCTAATGTCGAAGCCGATGTGGCCGGGAGCGATGGGATGTCCGGCGGGGAATGTGGTGCCCCGAATGACGTATTTAACATGATCGGCGATGAGTTCCTCGTTGCCGACGCCATTCTGCACGGAACACACGGCACTCTGATCGTCAAAGGCGCGAGCGACCTGCGCAACAGCGTTTTTCGTGTGGATGGCCTTGGTCGCGACGATGCCATAGTCGCAGCGTGGTAGTTCGTTTGCGTCGGAGGTGGCACGCAGGCGCGTCGTGAAATCGGCAGCGCCCGAGAGTCGAAGGCCATTCTTGTTGATGGCGTCGATGTGGTCTTTCCAGACATCGTAGGCCCAGATTTCGGCCTCTCCTTTTTGAGCGAGGTGGGCGGCGAACAGACTACCGACTGCGCCACAACCGATGATGCAGACCTTGAGCATCCTTCTCCAGATTGAAGCCGCGAGCTTCGTGCCGCGAGCTACGAGCAATCAAAATCGGGCTATGTCACCCGCTATGGCCGTTCTCCCCCGTTGTAGAACTTCCATGGCACGTCGGCGAGGCATTCGCCTTCGGTACGGCCGATGCGGTATGTGTCCTGCGTGTAGAGACAGACCTTGCCATCCTGATCGACCACCTGAGGATGCAGAGAGAAGATCATGTTCTCTTCGAGCGGGACCTCAGATTTTTCGCCGATGGCCGGATACTCGATCATGGTGGTGCCGATGCTGTGTCCGGAAAGGTGCCCGAGGGAGAAGCCGTGACGAGCAAAGATTTCGGCAACGGCGCGATGTACGTTGGAGGCGAGTTCTCCGGCGCGCATGAGCTTGCGAGCTGACTCCATAGCATGCGGATAAGCGTCGGCCATTTTTTGCGTGGTTGCGCTGGGCTTGCCCTGAATGAGAGCGCGCGAAAATTCGACCCAGTAGCCGCCCGCGCCGGTGACTTCGAGCGAATAGAGAAGAAGGTCGTTGGCGGCGACCTTGCGGTGTCCGGGGACCTTGAAAAAGGCGTTGGCTTCTCCGTGCTCGCCGGAGAGCAGAATGTTCATCATGCGCGGGCCGGCGCCGCGAGCGAAGAATCGCTCAACGGCAGGCGCCATGATCTCGGCCTCGGTTTTGCCGGGTTTGTAGGCGGCGACGAGAGCCCAGAAGCCATCGATGATGATGCTCATTGCATCGCGAACCTCCGCCAGTTCTTCTTCGCTCTTGACAGCACGCGCCATGTCAAATTCGCGGTCGAAACGGATGAGTTCAAAAGTGGCCTGGGCAAGCTCGCGATAGTCGCGCACGGCCATCACGAAATCGAGACCGTACGTGCCGATGCGTTTCCACTTGTTGTCGGTGATGCGATCGCGCAGCCACTGGCCGGGGATTTCAGGCCAGACCTGATCCTGCACCCATGGCTTCTTCTTGTCGCCGATCCAGCGGGCTTCGCGGGGAAAGACGAGGGTGGGCTCGCCATCGAGCGGGACGAGAACGTAGACGTAACGATGGACGATTTCGAATCCGGAGGTATAAAAGACAGCGCCTTCGAATCCCGCATATTGATTGCCGCATACGATGAGAGCGTCGAGGTTCTCCCATTGCATCCGGGAGCGGATGTTTTTGTAGCGGCGGTTAATTTCGTTCTGACTTGGCAATATGACCTCGGCGGCTAAAGCCGCTTAACAAGTTGGCTTATCGCAGAGCTAAAGCGCTGCGCCACCCAAATTCCGCACTCCTCTCGCAGTTGCTAAAGCGGTGCGCCACTCAAAACCGCGAATTCCCCGCACCCGTATACCGCGAGACTCTCTCGGCGCGCCTGACGAACCGGCGCGTTATCCACTCACACTGCAGAGTTCGGCAGCGGTAAGGGCGTAGATTTTCGTGATTTCGACCAGGGTCTGAATTCTGACTTTTTCTCCTTCCTTGTCGCGCGGTCCGCTGGAGGGTCCGTAGTTCACAGTTTCCACTCCGTAGCGGGTGAGCACGCTTGCGTCACTGCACCACGTGACGACTTCCCTTTGCGGAGGTGCAGCTGTGATGCGTTCGTGATTACGGTCGATGGCGCGAATCATCTCGTGATCTTCGCTGATGTGCGCACCCGGAACCGAAACGTAAGTTTCGAATTCGAGTCCCCAGTCGGGATGCTGCCTTTCGAGTTCGAAGAACACCTGCTGGATTTCGCGGCGCGCGTCTGCCATGGAAATCGTGGGTGGGACGCGGACATCGAGAAAGAGCTCGGTCTTTTCTGGAGTGCGGCTGGCGCGCCAGGCGTGACCTCCGCGGAGTCCGCCGAGATTGATAAGCGCTTTCTTGCCGCCATGTGCGGCTTTCTTTTCCCAGTGCTCGATCCACTCCAGGATCGGCGGCATGAGATCGAGCATGCGGCGGATGGAGTTCATCTCTTCGCGGCCCTCGCAGAAGGCGGTATGCACGTATATGCCGGTGCAGGAGATGCGGACCCACATGGAACCGAAGTGCTCGAGGACGACATGCATGTCGGTGGGCTCGCCGAGAATGCACATGTCGGGCAGGATCCCATGGTTAACGAGATAGTGAGTACCGCATCCGTAGCCGCGATATTCCTTGCCTTTGAATTCTCCCCATTGCGTTTTTTCGATCTCGCCGGCGACAGCGGCGATGATGACATCGCCCTTCAGGCGAACCCCGGCGCGCTGGAGAGCTTTAACCGCATGGGTGTAGCAAACAAGCGCACCCTTCATGTTGTAGATACCGAGGCCGTAGATGAATCCGTCCTTCAGGACAGCATGCGGCTTGTAACCGATACCGTTAAGAAATTCCTCTCGACCGGTGTTGGAGGTATCCATGTGGCCGTTAAACATGAGATTCTTGCCGCCACCCGTCCCACGCCAACGACCGACAACGTTGGCGCGAGAATCTTCGACTTCCTGCCAGGTAACATCGAGATTGAGTTTTTGCAGTGCCGACTGCATGTATTGCGCCATCTGAAGTTCTTCGCCAGTTGGTGACGGGATGTTGATGACGTCGGTGGCCATGGAGACGATTTCATCTTCGCGGACTTCGGCAAGGATTCGATCCGCGAGTTTCGCGTCGAGGCTGGAGGCGGGTTTGGTGGTGGCAGGCACGTGTTCTCAGTTCTCAGTTCTCAGTTCCCAGAAAAGCTAAACAGAACTTTTCTTTGTGAGCCGGAAATCGTCCGGGTCGGTACAGAGTTTTTCGTTGCCCTGATCGGTGATCAGGAAGTTGTCTTCGAGACGAAGGCCCCCGCCGCCCGGCCAATAAATCCCCGGCTCGATCGCGAGCACCATGCCTTTGCGGATTTCTCCTCCGCCAGCCTGGTGCGCGTAAGGCGGTTCGTGGGCGCGGGCGCCGACGCCATGACAAATCGGATGAGAAGGCTGGCCGGGGTATCCGCCGTCGGCGATGCGTGCGCGAATCAGCTTGTCGAGTTCGGGAAAGCTCGCACCGTGGCGAGCGTAAGAGACGGCTTCGTTAAACACTTTGAGCAGAAGGTCGAGCAGCTTGTGATACTCGGGCTTCAGTTCTCCGGGACAGGCGTTTTTTGTGAGGTCGGTCCAGTAGCCGTCGACGCAGACCCAGATCTCGAAGAGCGTGGGCTCGTCTTTCTGAACGGGGCGATCGCCAGTGGCGGTAAACGTGGCAATTCCCTTCCCTGACCAGACCAGCGTGAAGGCTCGCGCCATCTCGACCTTGCCTTTGTATCCGACGCCAACGCCGTGAACGAAGCCTTCATACATCGCTCCGACCTCGCTTTCCTTCATGCCAGGACGCATGTGCTCGCGTGTGTGGTCCATGCCAAGCGCGGCAAGCTCGTTGGCAAGACGCATGCGCTCGATTTCCTGCGCAGTCTTGATGGAGCGGGCTTCGTTCAAAAGGGGCGTGGCATCGACGACGTCGCGGCAGAATTTCTTGAAGGAATCGAAATAGGTGAGCATGAAAGTGGTCGGCTCGCCCACCATACGATCGGCAGACTGCGTGCCCATGTTGAGTTCCACGGCAACCTTGTCGGTGAGGTCGCGTTTCTTAAGCACGTCGAATGCAAGATCCCACGCGCGAAACTGGGGAGAACGCGGGTCGCGCTCGTCGTAACCTTTGAAATAGCGGATGTCGCGAGTCCAGGAATTGCGTTCCGCGTCGCCTTGCTGCGGTTCGAGGGCGATGAGCGTGGGATCGCCTTCACGCGGGAAGACGACCGCATCGTATCCCTTCATGCACCAGTAGTTGGTGAGGTAGAGAACATTGTCGGGAGCACGGCAGACGACCGCAGAGAGGTCCTGAGCGTTCATCAGGGCGCGAACCCGGTCGAGCTTCGTATTGTCGATAGGCCACATAAAAGCAGTTCTCAGTTCTGAGTCTCAGTTCTCAGAAGTGCAACATCATTGCGAGGGCGGGTCGGCCCTGCGACTGCCAACGGGGATGCCGGCGCTACAACCTGTGTGCAACTACAGGTTTGTTCTCCTCCTTGAAATTCCAGGATGCTTCCTTACCTCTGATGAGGCGGTATACGGCGGTATGCAGCGGCGCGGCAACTCCGACGCGCGCGGCTTCGCGAGCAATAGCGCCGGAGAGAAAATCTACTTCGGTCGCAAGTTGATGCCGGACATCGTAGAGCATCGACGGCGGATGGTTTGTCATTGCGCCAATCTTGTTCATCTCCCAAGGATCGTCATGCAAAGCGACGCCCGCAGCGCGTGCAACGCATTTGCCTTCGTCGATCAGGTCGTGAAGTAGGTAGCCGAGATCAGAAAGAGTGGTTTCTTCGGCGAAATGTGGCGAGTGTGGGAGTTCGGTAAGCGCGGAGACGCCGTTTACCGAGGCATTGAAAATCAGCTTCGACCACTGGGCCGGCTTCGCGTCTTCAAGTGCTTCCGCTTTCAAACCGGACGCGACGATCAGACTGGCGGCGTCGTTTACAAGCGAATGTGGCGTGCCGGTGGGTTCAAAGGGACCCATCCAGGTCGGAGTATCGAGCTCATATTGGACGTGGGTGTCGTCGTGGCGCGTACCGCTCATGAAGGTTGTGCCGCGGATCACGTATCCGCGAGTGTGCGCGGCGATGATCTCCTCGCTGCCAAGTCCGTTTTGCGCGGAAAGAACGGCGCCCTGGTCGAAATGGCGTCCGACGGGGCGGAAGGAATTGTCTACCTGCGTAGCCTTGGTGGCGACGATTCCGAGATCGCAGTCGGGAAGCTCCGCGGGATTCGTAGTGGCTTTGAGGCGGACGGAAAATTGGTGCGTGCCGGAGACACGCAAGCCATCGTCGTTCAGTGCGCGAGCATGATCGGGACGGCGGACATAGGCCCAGACCTCCGCGACCCGCGCGAGGTGGGCGGCATAGAGGGAACCGATGGCGCCACATCCGATGATGCAGACTCTGGTCATGCGTGTTTGCTTAAGCTGCCCATAAGGGCGGTGTTAAATTCACTCTCGAAACGGCCTCAGCGGCCAAAGCCGCAATCAAAAACATGCCGCCCATCGCAGCGCTAAAGCGCTGCGCCACCCAAGAACTTGATCCCCAAGACGCCACCCAGAAGTATTTGACTCACAACACGCCACCCAAAAGCGCTTGATCCGTTGTGAGATGCAGCAAGCCGCGTCTTACACTAGTTCTACATCGCATCACAGAAATTGCGCGGCTAGCAAAATTGCGCGGCTTTTCTGGGTTTCATCAAGCACGTTTCACCTCTCCCAACTTCGTCAATCATCTTTTTTCCAGCTTCACCAACTCGACGAGCTGGCCACCTTCATGTTTCTCGATCGAGCGAAAAATGCTGTCCGCGTTGTTGAACGAGTCGTTAATAAAGATGCCTTCGGCGAAGAGAGCGTCCTGCAACGCCGCCGAAATCGCATGCACCGGTGCAGCGCCGCCTTCGCCCATGCCTTTAGCTCCGCTGTAGCTGTGCGGTGAGGGAGTCGACAGGTGTCCGTATTTAATTTTCGGAATGTTCACCGAAGTAATCGGTGTGTAGTCGCTGAATGTGCTGGTCAGCATGTTGCCGACTTCGTCATACACACAGGTTTCCATGAGTGCGGCGCCGATGCCGTGAGCGGTAGCGCCATAGACCTGGCCTTCGACAATCGGCGGGTTGATGACGGTGCCGCAATCGTCGACGGCAACGTAGTCGAGAATTTTCGGAACGAAGGTTTCACGATCCACTTCGATCACGGCGATATGTAATTGTGACGCATAGGTCAACGTGAGATTACCGTACTTCCTCTGCTTGTCGGGCACCTTGAATGGGGCGCGCCAGACATAGCGGCAATTGAGCGTGATCTCGTGCAGTTCGGAGGGTAAGACAGCGCTGTTCACGTTAACGATATTGGCGAGTCCCCAGTAGTTGATCGACTTGCCGGTGCTCTTCGCTTTCAGCTCGGGCCCCTGCTCGCCGACGCCGAACTCCAGATCGCCTTCTCGGGTTTCGAGAACGAAGGCGGCAAGGCGTGACATCTCGGCTTTCAGTTTTTGGGCGGCGCCATGGACAGCGGAGAGTCCGGACACAGCGAACTGACTGGCATAGGTTCCCGAAAAACCGGTGTGCACATTGCGTTCGGTATCGAAGCCGGTGCGAACGGTGATCAGGTCAGGCGAAATATTGAGCACGTCGGCGACTACCTGGGCTGCGGTGGTCTCGTGTCCCTGACCCTGAGGGCATGAGCCGACCGCAACGACGACTTCTCCGTAGATATCGAGCTTGCAGTTGGCACCCTGCGAATTGCCGGAAAACGGCGCGTAAGGATTGACGATCTGCGACTGACCGAAGTTGTTGGTGCCGGAATCGAGCGTTGTGCCGATGCCGAGGCCGATCCAGCGGCCCTGCTTGCGGGCCTCGGCCTGCCTCTTCTTCCAATCGTTCCAGCCAATCAGTTGCTTTCCGATGTCGAGCATATTCGGATAGTTGCCGGAGTCGTAGACGCAGCCATTGGGCGTGGTGTAGGGGAATTCTTCGGGACGAATGTAGTTGCGGATGCGCATCTCGTCCGATGGAATACCGAGTTCATGTGCACAGATATCGACGACCCGCTCCAGGAACCAGAGATGCTGCATGCGGGAATATCCACGATTGGGGCCGACGGGGCATTTGTTGGTGACGGCCTGCCAGAAGTCAATGCGGAGATTTTTTACGCGGTAGACACCGCAGAAAACCTGCGACCAGATCACACAGCCTAATGGTTCGTAGCGGGGGAAGGCGCCACAGTCGTCGATGTGGCGGGAATCGATCGCGGTAATGACGCCGTTTTTGTCGAGGGCCACGCGCGTGTCGAGGAAGGTGCGCTCGTTTCCATGCGCACTGGAAACCATGTGCTCAGAGCGGGCTTCGACCCACTTGATGGGGCGTCCACCCGCTTTTTTCGAAGCGAGGGCGCAGACGGCCATCTGGGGATAACTGGTGATCTTGATTCCGAAGCTGCCACCGATGTCGAAGGTCTGAACACGGATCTTGTCAATGTGGATGCCGAGATGCGCGGCAAGGAACTGAATGGCAAATGACGGGAAGGAATTGTTGCACCAGTAATAGATGTGATCGTCTTTCGAATCCCACTGGCCGATGACCACGTTGTTCTCGAGCGGCGTGGATGAGAAGCGGTGGAAATGCATGCGGTCGATATGAACGATGTGGGCCGCATCCTTGAAGGCCTGTGCGATGTCGCCGTGATCCCAGACGCCATTCCAGATTCTGTTTGTGCCGGCGGCTTCGTGCAGGATGCTTCTGTCTTTGAGGGCCTCCTCGGCATCGACCACGGGATCGAGGGGCTCGTAGTCGATTTGAATGAGCTCCGCGGCATCATCGGCGACGCTGGGGGATTCGGCAACCACGGCGACGACGGGCTCACCCTGGTAACGAACTTTTTCCAGTGCGAGCGGGAAGTCGCGAATCCTTTGCGCGTGGTCCGGACCGATTTCGATGAAGGGCTGTGTCTGTGATGCGACTTCAGCACCGGTCACTGTACAGATGACGCCTGGAAGTTTTTCGGCGGCGGAAGTGTCGACGTTCATGATTCGAGCGTGGGCGTAGGGAGAGCGCACGAAACGGAGATAGAGCATCTCGCGAAGCTTGATGTCGTCGGCGAACTTACCGCGTCCGCGAAGGAGACGATTTTCCTCTTTACGTGGGAGGGGGGCTCCGACCCAGCGCTTGTTTCCGTTCTTGTGTTCGTCAGCCAACTCGGTACCTTTCGTCAAAACCCCGCACCGCAAAGGACACGGAGACAAACTTCTGAACAGTGCCTCTGCACGCTTTCCAAGGACAGGACTGTCAGCACCGCACCGCCTTACCACCAACTCTCGCGGGCAGGAATGTCCGCGGCACCTTCCAAACCTTTCACGGGCGAGGGCGTCCGCGCCCCACAAGCCCGCGCCACACTAAGTCAATGCTGCTTGCAAACCGTCCACTAATTTCTGTAACTGCTTCTTGCCGAGCGGTTCGAGCAGACCTCCGGCCACGGATGTGAGACGGCCGAAAATTTGCGCTTCCCCCTGCCATGCAACTTTTGTCCCGTCAGACGCCGCCGCAAGATCGAAACCAGCGATCATGGTGACATTGCCGCCGGCGACGGAGCCCTGTCCTTTATATTGCGCACGGCGCGGACGGTCGGACTGTGCAAGTTCTATTTTCACGTCCGCAACGCCTTTGATGTACGAGACTCCTACATTCACCTTGACCGTGAAGTGCGTGGCGTCCTGCACCGACATACTCTGGAACTCTGGGAGCAGAGGCGCAAATTTGTTCGGGTCGGTCAGAAAGTCGAAGACCTCTTCAGGATTTCTCTTCACTTCGAATTCGCCGGAGAACTTGATCGCCACGCTTCAGGCCCCTTTCATGTTGCGGCCGGCGAGTTGAATGGCCTTGAAGATGTTCATGTAACCGGTGCACCGGCAGGTATTGCCGGCGATGGCTTTGCGAATCTCTTTCTCTTCGGGCTCGGGATTCTTCTTCAAGAGCTGCCAGGTGGAAAGCATCAAGCCAGGCGTGCAATATCCGCATTGCAAGCCATAGGAATCGCCGAAAGCTTTCTGAATGGGATGCAGCTGGCCGTCGTTCTCAAGTCCCTCGACAGTGGTGATCTCAGAGCCGTCGGCCTGGACGGCAAAAGTGGTGCACGATTTCACGGCCAGTCCATTCATCAGGATTGTGCATGCGCCGCAGTAGGTGGTATCACATCCGACGTGCGTGCCAGTGAGGTCGCATTCTTCGCGCAAGAATTCTACGAGCAGCATGCGTGGCTCTATTTCGCGTGCGTACGACTTGCCGTTGATCGTCATCTTGATGGCGACCTTCTCGATCGTGGCGGTTTCAGGCATAGAGATGCGATCCCTCGATCTGTTCCCCCCGGGCGCGGCGTACCGCAATGCCGATGGCTTTCTTGACCAGTGCAGCGACGAGCGCGCGCTTGTAGTCCGCCGATCCGCGCATATCGGGTTGTGGATCGGCGGCGACACGAGCAGCTTCAGATGCGGAGGCGATGGCCTTGTCATCGAGACGATGTCCGCGAAGCGACGATTCGGCTTCAGTAGCGCGGATAGACGTAAGACCGACACAACCGAGAGAGATGGCGGCATCTTTGCAGGTCTCGCCGTCCATGGTCAGTTGAACAGCGGTACTCGCTGTTGGATAAACAGGCGCGGTGCGCTTGAATGCGAGATAGGCTCCGCCACTACCTTTCGGCGGAATCTTCACCGAGACTTCGGTCACAAGTTCGTCGTGGGCGAGCGCGGTCGTGTAGGCGTCTTTGATGAATTCCGAAAGGGCGATGGAACGCACACCCTTCGAGCCAAGACAATGCACGGTGGTATCAAGCGTGATGAGAGCGTTGGCCCAATCGCCACTGGGATCGGCTTCCGCGAGCGATCCGCCGATGGTGCCGCGATTTCGGACTTGCACGTCGGCGATGCCAGCGGCGCAATCATGGAGGAGCGGAATCTTTCGGGCGAGGGGCGAGTCTTCGATTTCGGCGTGGCGCGTCATGGCGCCGAGGCGCAGCGTGCCGGCGTCTTCTTTAAAAAACGACGTGCCGGGAATGAAGTTCAAGTCGACGAGGTGTTCGGGGCTGGCGAAACGAAGTTTGAGAAGCGGAATGAGGCTTTGGCCGCCGGCGAGCAATTTGGCTCCGTCGCCCAGTTGACTGAGCATAGTGACTGCTTCGTTCAGAGAACCGGCGCGATGATAGTGAAAGGATCGAGGGTACATGATGCGAGTCGGAGTTTCTTCTTGCTAGTTGCTAGTCATTCCTCAGTCGTTCGTCGTTGGTCGTTAGTCGTTAATCGTCGTCGTGGCGTTCCCTGCATCACTGCAAAGCAGCGACGAGATTCCCTACGTCGATGGTTTCTGCTTAAAGAATCCCCAAACGGCGGCCGCCATGGAGGCGATCACCAGACCGGAACCGGCGATGGCCAGGGCCTTCAGCAACACAGCATCGTGATAGTACGTCTGCAAAATCACCGACAAGGGGAAAAGAGTTCCACCCGCGAGCAGTGCCAATGCGATCGTCTGACGCAATGACTCGTTGTAATGCACATGGCCAAATGCAGCACCGAGCACAATCATTGTCATTGCAAGGCCGATCCAGTGCGAATGAGCGTCGACCTGGCGAACGTAATCATACTTTGTACTCCGGTAGGCCTCGAGCGCAGCCTGCGACGCGGCGGGATTTCGCGACGCGGCCTGAGTGAACGCCTGAGCCAACGAGCCTCCCATACGATCGAGCATTTGGTGTTCGACCAAAACTGCATAGTGCAAACCGTACAGCATACCGAAAACGGCGAGCGCCATGCCTCCGAAAATGAGGAGGCGTTGGGAGGCGTTCATATTTGCCTCCCGGGAGCAACGGAGTCCAGTGTGCCGGTGTAGCGGAGCACGCCCACCAGCATGCCGACGAGAGCAATGACTACCAGTAGACCACCGAGATCGGCGATACCGCCGGCGAGGAGGCCGAATTTCAGTTCCAATAAGACAAAGACGGGTAGGATCACGGAGCCTGCGAGAAGGACTTGCGTCCAGCGACGCCGCCATGTTTCAGACAGAAAAACGAATGGCTGAATGAAAGCGAGAAGGATTGCGAGCAATCCGAATTCGATGATGTGCGAATGGGCGGCGATGTTCACGGCGCGCGTACCCGCGAGATTGCCGAAGTTGTTCACTTCGGTGGCCGCAGCGGGAAAATCGTTAGCCGCTGATGCCGCCAGGATGTTGCCGAGAATCTCGGCCTCCGCGTGTTCGTGCTGGTAGAGAGCCGCTCCCGCGTACCAAGCGCCGTGAAGGAATCCGAGAAGAATGAGGAGCGTACCGCCGCCAAGGAGCGCGCGACGCGGCCAGGTGTCATCATCGGGGAGAGCGGACTCGGATAGTTGACGATTTCGGAGGTAAGAACGAAATCCCCAAGCCTCGATGATCAGGACGATGATCAGAAGCGCTCCGGCGGTGTCGGCGAGGACACTTGCCCAACCGATGAATGCGAATGGACTGTAGGCGAGGCCGACATAGTGGATCAGAAAGATGCCGATCGGCAGGAGTGTGCCGCCGGCGATGAAGAGTGCGGCCAGTGATTTTTTTGTTTTGGACCCAAGGGCGATGTAGGGCTGGACCAGGGCGAGAATGAGGGAAAGGTATCCAGCGCCAATCATGTGCACATGAGCGTCAAGTTTCGTGCCATGGTCTTCTAGCAAGCCCCCAAGGTGCATGAAGACCGGGGCCACCGCCGAGGGATCGCCGGCAGCAACTGCGCGGCTCGCAGCGAGGAGCGCGGCGCCCTGTTGTCCGGCGTTCTGATGGAGAACGAAAACGGCGAAGATGTCGCCGAAGAGCATGCCAGCTGTCACCAGCGCGATGCCGCCGAAAACAAGGAGGCGGCGGGCGCTCATGGGAGCGAATGCGATCGGGGATGCAGCGACGGCGGCCATCGTTGTTAATTATGCGGATCGTTATCGCCTAGCGCGATGCCTTGATACGACCTCGGCGGCTAAAGCCGGTGTTCAAATTCAGATTCAATCGCAGCATTGAAGCGCCGCACCACCCAAAGTCTTGCAGGGCACGCCAGCGGATAAGGCGCACGTGAGCGTTCAATCGGCGGCGACGGCGCCCGTGGTTTTCGACCGAAATGCGGGCATCACGTGTTTTGCAAACATGTGCTGGGTCTTGATGCTTTTCCAGTGATCAAGACCGCCGAAGTTCGAAACTATGGCCAACTCACCTATCCCGCCCTTTTCTTCCAGTGCTTTGACCTGACCAATGACTTTGTCGGGCGTCCCGATGAAGCCGATCTCCTGATCGACGATCTGGTCATACGTAAGCTTGGTCAAAGACTCGAGCGCGCCGCTGGCATAAAAGCCGTACCCCTTGGTGCGAAGCTCAGCTTTCTTCTCTTCTGATTGAATCGAGTCGACAGGCGACGCGTTGAACGCCAAGAAATTGTGAATGGCCTGCTCGACCTCTTTGCGAATTTGCTTCTCGTCTTCGTCGATGTAGACGGGACGGATGTAAACGATGTCGGGCTGATGTCCATGATCGGAGCAGGCTTTCTTGTAAATTGAAAGTGGACCCTCCAAGACCTTCCACGGGAGCAGCGGGGGTACGAAAATGCCCCAGCCCTTCTCGCCGGCCATCTGGTAAGTGATATCGCTTGTTCCACCGGTGTAGAACTTCGGATACGGCTTCTGGACCGTCCGCGGAACAACCGAGACGTTCTCGACGTTGTAATACTGGCCGTGATAGGAGAACGATTCTTTGGTGAATGCGAGTTCGAGTATGTCGATGGCTTCGTTATAGCGCGGACGACTCTCTTCAAGCGGCATGCTCGAAGGGCCAAAGAGCCAGGCGTGGCCACGACCAAGGCCACATTCGAGGCGGCCATTGGTGAGGATGTCGGCTTCGGCAATCATTCCGGCAAGGCGCATCGGGTTTTCAAGCGGAAGCGTGTGCAGCGCTGTCCGAAAGCGGATACGCCCGGTGCGTTGCGCCGCGGCGGCAAACATGGCGAGAGGGTTGGCTGAGATGGAGAATTTCTGAAAGAAGTGGTGGTCGATGACGGAGTAGACGTCGAACCCACATTGGTCGGCGTGTTCGATCTGGCGCATGATTTCCCAGGTCAAGTCGTAGTGGGACTTGCCGGGCAGAGTTTGCATTTCGCAGTAGATTCCGAAGCGCATGGTGTGTGTCCGAGCACTAGTTGCGGAGCGTTGTTTCATTCAGACCGAATTGCGATGCCATCCAGCTTATTCCAGCGAGCGGGTCGCCCATCGGGCTGCTGGAGAGAACGCCGGCGCTACCCTCGTTTCCAGCGGCGACGCCTTCTACAGTAGCGGTGTTCCTCCCGAAGTTGGGCCTCCCATGTTGCGGTAGTGGCTTCGGAAGTAAAGTAGTGGATCGCCCTCACGAACGACCACGTCTTCGACTTCGGCGATAAAAATCGTGTGGTCGCCAGCGGGCTGCACCGAATGCAGACGACATTCCAGATAAGCGAGCGCGCCGTGCAACACCGGAGTTCCATGCGCGGTGCAATCGAAACGCGCACCTGCTTCCTCGGCATGCTGATGCGTTTCGGTCGAACGTGCGTAATACTCCGAGATTTTCTGCTGATCCGCTGCCAGCACATTAACTCCAAAGCGTTTGCGAGCATGCAAATGTCCGTGCGTGCGGGCGCGATGATCGACGCACACAAGAACAAGCGGCGGATCGAGCGACACGGAACAGAACGCATTGGCGGTCATGCCGTGAACTTCTCCACCTTGGTCCACGGTAATGACCGTCACGCCGGTCGCAAAGCAACCCATGGCTTTGCGGAAATCGCCTGGGGCGAGAGTCATTGCGAAAGAAGCCTGAGGACCCATTGTCTCAAAACCTGCGGTCGGACCGGAGGAGAGATCCACCCGGCACGTACTTATGCTTACCACGTGAAGCGCAACGCAAACTGAATCTGACGCGGGTTGAAGACCGCGCTCGGCGTGCCGTACGCCGGGTTCGGGGAACCCTCCAGGAAAGACCCTGTCGCGCCCGCGCACCCCGGAGCCACGTTGTCGTTAGAGCAAAAATCCGCCGCTCCGTAACTGGTGTTGAAATAGCGCACATTCACAGTATTCAGCAGATTGAAGGCTTCGGCCATGAGTTGCATGCGCAGTCTTTCCGTGATTGGGATGGCGCGCTCCAGCCGAACATCGACGGTCTGGAATGAATCACCCTTGAATGTATTGCGCGGTTCGTTGCCAACTCGATCGTTGTTACCGAAGACATCGCCGTTGGAATCAAATCCCGCGTACTTGGTGAAATACTGCGGTGACTGCACGGTAACGATTGTGCTGAAGGTAAAGTCGCGCAAAAAGACGTTCCAATCTTTCGGGCTCGTGAAGATGGCATTACCCACGAAGCGGTGCCGCGCATCATCCGCAGAACTGGCGCGCTCCTGGCGGAAATTGGCGCTGTCCTGGGGAATGAGAACAAAACTCGGGTTCGGGCCGTTGTCGATGGAGTGCGAATACGTGTAGCTGACGGTGAACGCAAAGTTCTGCGTCATCCGCTTGTTCATGTTGATAAGCAGGCCGTCGTAAACCGAATCCCATTTGGAATCTGCTTCAAAGAAAACGCTGAATTGAGGATCGCGGAAGCCTGGCACGCCGTTAACGTGTGGTACGCCGGGAATCAGCATCTGCGTCGGATATGCTGTGCACTGCGGTGGTGGAATTGGTCCGCCAGGATTCAGGTCGGAAGCGAAGTCGAAATAAACGTTCTTGCAGCTGGCCTGGCCACGCGAGTTGAACACCTGCACGGTCCCGCTGGGATCTGGCTGATTTACGTTATAGAAACTGCCAAGATGTACGCCGCGCAGGTGGATTCCCGAGATGCTGAGAGTCGTGTCCTTAAAAGGCTGGAATTCGACTGCCGCGCTGGCTTGAACACCATATGGATTCTTGTGGTCCTCATTGAAGCGAACGATGGTGGCATCCTGTAGGAACCCGCAACTATCAAGTGTTCCGGTCGGACAGAACGGAGCGGGCGTTCCGTTAGGATAAGTGGCTTCCCCAGGCAAGGAACCGTTTCCAAGCAGGGCATTCAACGCGAAGTTCGTAATGAACGGGGAACTAGCGAAGCTGAAAAGACCCGTGTTTGCATTCAGACTATTTTCAAACTGCCGTCCCGGGTAGGTGGACAAACCGCCACAGGAAGGCTCCTGGCACATGAGGAGTGGGGATGGGATGATTCCGTGGAACAGACCGAAGCCGGCACGAACAACGACATTGTGCGAAGTGCCCAGATTGTATGCCAAGCCAACTCGCGGGTCGACGTTGTTCCATTGTGAATGAAGTACTCCCGACGGCCAGGTTTCAAATTCCCAGCGCAGCCCGCCATTGATTGTGAGCCGTTGAGAAGCGCGCCACTTATCCTGAATGTAGAAGCCGGAATAAGTGTGATCGAGTGTCGCAGCGGCTTGATTGCGGACATCCGATGAAATCGCCCCGCCCTGGTAAACCTGAGGTCCGGCAGCCAGCGTCCCTTCGGTGAATAGCGGATCTGTGTTCTTGCTGAATCGCTCAAAGAAGATCACAAACGGGTCCGGACAGGAAACATCAGCGGGACACCCGGCCGCTGTATCCGTTCCGAGGAATGCCGCGAGATTTGAGAAATCAGCTTCGAATGGATAGAAGAGCGGGAAGGACTCATACGTACCAACATGATTGAAGTTACCGCCGAAGCTGAAGGTGTGGTTCTTGAAGTTGTGAATCACGTTGTCAACGAGTTCGAAACGAGACTCGCGATAGATATCGGGGTTGCCTCGATTCACTCCGACCGCGAAAGTATTTGCCACCTCAAGGTGCGGTTGCGTCGAGACCACCGGGAAATCGAAAGTGCGGTGCGCGTACTGCATGCGCAATTCATTCACCCACGACGGCGATATCAGCGTGGTCAAGCCGCCAGCGAGCGATTGGTCACGAATGTAGTTGTTCTTGAAGGCTGACGGAAGATCAAAGCCATTGTTGAGAGGCGATTGATTCGTCAAACGGCCATCGTTGATGAAATAACGTATGTAGAGGTTGCTGTTGGCGAAGTTCTGATCGAGACGCAGGAAGCCATTATCGGTATTGGCGTCACGCAGGACGAAAAGGTTCTCGGCCGGCAAGCCAAACACGTTCGTCTTGACGTCATTGATGGGCTTGATGTTCGTCAGAACCGTTGAGTTGTAGGTCGGAGATTCGGAACGACGCTGGCCCTCATAGTTCCCATAAAAGAATGTCTTATCCTTGCGGATTGGACCGCCCAAGGCCACGCCAAACTGATTCTGATGAAGCACGTGGAAGCCGGGAGCTGACAGAATGCTGACCGCGTCCAGTGCATCGTTCCGGAAGTATTCATACACCGAGCCGTGCAGGGTGTTCGTTCCACTCTTCGTGATGATGTTGACGATCCCCGCGGTCGCCCGGCCGAATTCCGTGGTGTAGTCGGTATTGATGACGCGGAACTCCTGCACCGCTTCCTGCGGTGGTGTGCCGCGCTGAATGCCGGATGCAGTAGAAATGTCGTCGGCCCCGTCAACTGCGATGAAGTTAAAGTGGATGTTCTGGCCAGCGAAGGAGAGCTTGGTTACAGGCTCGACGATCACGTCGGTACTGCCCGATGTCGTATTGCCAATGGTCACGCCAGGAGCAAGCAACGCGAAATCGATGAACTCGCGACCATTGACAGGAAGATTGTCGATCTTATGCTCATCGATGACGGAACTGACCATGGTGCGTGTGGGCTCAACAACCTCGCCAACATCCTGAACTTCGACCTGGGTTTGAACTTGTCCGAGAGCAAGGCTGAAATCCACATTGGCTGAGGCGCCAATTTCGAGGTGAATCTTCTTCACCGATTTTTGGAAGCCAGGCTTGGAGACTTCGACGGTGTAGTCCCCGACAGGCACGCCTGCGATTTGATAATCACCCACGGAACTAGACGTGGCAGCACGAGTGAAGCCAGTGCCGGTGTTCACGATCGTGACAGACGCCTCTGGTATGGCAGCACCGGTCGCATCCAAGACACGTCCTTGGATGGTGCTGTTGACGGTCTGCGCCGCCATCCAGCTACCTGCGACAAGCAACAGAAGGAGCAGTAATCTCAGAGGACGCGCTGTGATGCATGCGTTGAAGCTGCCGGCGGGTGACTGCGGCGAACAATGAACTGTCATCGGGTTTCTCCCCTTCCTATGGTTCGAGCTGGCGGGCATTCAATGGGCGGCCCGTCCAACTGGCGCCTCCTGGGCATGCATAACGCGAGTCAACCTGGATTCGGAATCTTCCAGGTGTTGCTCCAGGACGGCGGCGCACTGCTTGAGTTTTCCAGTGCTGAGAAGCTGGTACATCTTGCGGTGCACTGGGATCAAAGCACCAGGATCGTCGTGACTGCGATCGACAAGGACCATGCCCACACGCAAGGCGCCGATTACGTTCTGATAAAAGGATTCAAGCCGCTTGTTGTCGTGAAACCGGATTAAGAGACTGTGAAAATGAAGATCGTGGCTGACAGCACGGGACCAGTCGCGATCGCGAACCGCTTGCTCATAACGGTCGAGCGCACTGCGGATTTCATGGATCAATTCAGAAGATGGACGCCGCGCTGCGAGAACCGCCGGTAATTCGAGCATCCGACGAAGCTGATAAATTTCCTGCACGTCACGGAGAGAAAGTTGGCAAACGGCGACTCCGCGGTGATGATTGCGGCGGAGCAATCCTTCCTGAGAAAGGATGCGCATCGCCTCTCGCATTGTGTTGCGCGAAACGCCGAGGGAGGTGGCGAGAGGAATTTCCTGGAGCGGGGCACCGGGACGAAATTCTCCATCGAGAATGCGCTGACGGAGCAGAGATGCCACTTGGTCGGCAACACTGACCCGATTGATTTGTGTTTGCTGCATGTCCCCTGAGACGTGGAAAGGGCGAAATCATGCCCCGGATTGTTCATCCTGTCAAGTGTTGAACAATTCAACACATGGAAGGTACTGTTATGGAATCTGGAATGTTCGAACTTTGTTGCGATTGGCGGAGAGAAATCGATTACGCCGCGACAGCTATAGGACGGCTCGTCTATGATCGTGGCAAAGTTTGTAACATAAATTGATTGTTGTTCCTGCATCGTGACCCTACTTTCCCAAGCCGCGCTGCCCCAGACCTACGAGGAACTGGACGGCGAAGGCGCGATTTCACGCGAAACGGCTTGCTCGATTCTTAGCGCCGACGAAGAACATCTGCCGCGGATTCTGGCGGCAGCGCAACGTAGACGCTCACGGTTTCGACCCGGTGCTATCAGTTATTCACGAAAAGTTTTTATCCCACTCACCACGCTGTGTCGCGACTATTGCGGGTATTGCACGTTCCGGCGCGATCCCGGGGAGCCGGGGGCGCACACCATGACACCTGACGAAGTGATGGACGTGGTGCGTGCCGGTGAGCGAATGGGCTGCACGGAAGCACTCTTCAGCCTGGGCGACAAGCCGGAGCTGTTGTTTCCAGAAATGCGCGACACTCTGCGGCGACTCGGCTACAAGTCGACATTGCATTACCTGGAGGCGATGTGCGAAATGGTGCTGCGCGAGTCGAGCCTGCTGCCCCATCCGAACCCGGGGTTGATGAGCGCGGAGTGGATCGAGCGGCTGTCGCGGGTTTCGGCGAGTATGGGCATGATGCTCGAGACGACAAGTGGCCGGCTGCTTGAGAAGGGGGCGGCACACGATAACGCGCCAGATAAGCTGCCATCAAAACGGCTGCGCGTGATCGAGGAAGCGGGCCGTCAAGGAGTTCCCTTCACCACGGGCATATTGATTGGAATTGGAGAGACGTTCGAGGAGCGAGTCGCTTCCCTGCTTGCGATTCGCGAGTTGCATGAAAGGTATGGACACATCCAGGAAGTGATCGTGCAGAATTTCCGAGCGAAACGCGGCACCCCGATGGCGCGATGGCTGGAACCGGACCGCAACGACATGATGCGAACGCTGGCAGTGGCGAGGCTGCTGATGCCTGAGATGAATATACAGGCGCCGCCGAATCTTTCTGATCCGCACTATGCCGAACTGCTGGATGGTGGAATCAACGACTGGGGCGGGGTGTCGCCGCTCACGCCGGATTTCATTAACCCGGAAAAGCCTTGGCCGCATCTGGAGGAGTTACAGCGGCGCACAGAGGCGAAGGGCTTCGAGTTGCGTCAGCGTTTGCCCGTGTATCCGGAGTACGTAACGGCGGCAGCAGAAAAAAGCGAGCTGCTTAGCGATCGACTGGGTCGTGCATCTGATCGCGACGGTTTTGCGCGGAGGGCGGCATGATTACGGTTCTCACCGGCGGAACGGGTGGCGCGAAATTCGTCGACGGTCTGCGTCAGGTGGTATCACCGGAAGAACTGACGGTAATCGTGAACACCGGCGACGACCTGCTGTGGTGGGGCCTTTACGTTTCACCGGATGTGGACTCGATCACGTACATCCTGGCGGGAAAACTCAGCCAGGAACGCGGCTGGGGCGTGAAGGGCGACACATTTTATTGCTTGCAGGCCATGGGTCAATTGGGACAGCCGATATGGTTCCATGCGGGCGACCGGGATCTGGCGACACACATCTTGCGTTCGAAGTTGCTTTCGGAGGGAAAGACGCTGAGCGAAGTGACCGCAGAGATTTCGTCCCGGCTAGGGGTACGGGCGCGAATCTTACCGATGAGCAACTCTCGAGTGGAGACGCGAATCGGAACTCCGATCGGGGAACTCAGCTTCGAGGAATATTTCGTGCAGCGCTGGTACCAGGATCCGGTCGAGTCGGTGCGGTTCGCCGGAGCGACCGAGGCGGAGCCGGCGCCGGACGTAATCGAGGCGATCCGCGGCGCGGAAGCGGTGCTGCTGGCGCCGAGCAATCCAGTAACGAGCATCGCTCCAATCCTGGCGGTGCCAGGGATTCGGGAAGCGCTGCGGGAGAGCCGCGCGCGAATAACGGCAGTGAGTCCCATTGTGGGCGGAGCTGCGGTGTCGGGTCCTGCAGGCGTGTTGATGGCGTCGCAGGGGCTGAAAGTATCGATCGCAGGCTTGGCGGAGTACTATAGCGACTTTCTGGATGCGCTCGTGGTCGACACGCGCGACCAGGCAGCGGCGGAGAAACTGCGCGAGACGGGCATGCGCGTCTATTGCACGCCATCGATCATGCGAACGAATGATGAAAAGATCGCGCTGGCGGAGGCCGCATTGAAAGCGGCATTGCAGCCTCCGGCGGCGCAGGCGGCCAACGAGCAATCATGATTCTGATCCCGGTAAAAAATCTTGAGAATGCGAAGCAGCGGCTGTCGCCTGTGCTGAACGAGGAAGAGCGGCGCGAGTTGGCGCGAGCGATGTGCGAGGATGTGCTCGAAACCGTGGCCCAGTGGTCGGAACGGCCGACTACGGCTGTGGTGACGGGCGATTCGTTTGCGTTGTCGCTGGCGAAACGATACGAATTCGAAATAATTGCCGACGATGCGAATCCGGGAGAGACGGGTGCGATCGAGATGGCCACGTCGGTCTGCAAGCGGCGAGGTGCGAAGAGCACGCTTGTGATCCCTGCGGATATTCCCTTAGTCGAAGTTTGGGAACTGCGAAGAATCATCGATACGGCGGACGGGCATGGAACGGTACTGGTTCCGGATGCTGCGGGGCGCGGCAGCAACGCCGTGTGGCGCAGCCCGGCAGATCTTTTTCCATTGCGATTTGGCAACGACAGCTTTCTGCCGCACCTTGCGGCGGCGCAAGCAACGGGGCTGCGGTGCATGGTGCTCGATTTGCCAGGAATTGCACGTGACGTGGATCGTCCGGAGGATCTGGAGGCGCTGGCCGCAGCCGACGGCAATCGGAGATCGCAAGAACTGGTGAGAAGCTGGCGCCTCAAAGAGCGCGAACAGGTCTTCGGTGATTAGCAGCGGGGAGATCCGCATTCTGCCGTTACGGGTGGAAGGAGAGATTCGGTCTGGCGACTCACTCGCGGAGAGATTGCTGACGGCAGCCGATCGGGTCAAGGTGGGTTTGCAGAACGGCGATGTACTGGTAGTGAAGCACAAGGTTGTGTCGAAGGCCGAGGGAGCGTTGGTAGCTCTCGAAGAGATTCGGCCGTCGGCTGAATCGCAGAGATGGGCACGACGCTATGGGCTCGACGCGCGGGTAACGGAGTTGGCCTTGCGCGAGAGCAGGCGAGTCGTGCGTAGGAAGCGCGGGGTGCTGATCACGGAAACAAAACATGGATTCATATGCGCGAACAGCGGCGTGGACGTTTCGAACGTGAACGGGGGGACGCACGCAGCGCTACTGCCGGTGGATCCGGATCGGTCGGCGGCGGCATTACGGCGCGAAATCAAGAGGAAGCGTGGAGTGGATGTGGCGGTAATTGTAAGCGACAGTTTCGGGCGTCCGTGGCGCGAAGGGCTGACCGAGGTGGCCATCGGAGTGGCGGGGATGAGGCCGCTGACGGATTACCGCGGCCGACGAGATTCGCATGGATATCCATTACGGGTGAGCGTTGATGCGGTCGCCGACGAATTGGCATGCGCGGCAGGATTGGTGTGCGGGAAGCTGGAGAAGACTCCAGCGTGCGTGATTCGGGGATTTCGATATCACAGCGCGAAGGGCAGCGCGCGCGAGATGATACGTCCGGCAAAACTGGATTTGTTTCGGTAGGTGTTCACGAAATACAAGGGCCCTTCACTTCGGGCTTCAAAATGACAGGTTCTCAATGGCGCCAGGAGAGTACGGTGGCAGAACAATTATCGAGATCGGAGCTTGAAGGATTTGTTTCGCGGACGTGGGAAGAGGTAGCGCCGCTCGCGTCAGCTGGAGTGCGATCGTCGATCGAGCGAGTGCTTGAGCGGCAGGATGGTGAATGTTTGAGCGAAGAAGAACGGCTGGCGCTCGCCCATGCGGATGGATGGGATCTGGTAGCGCTGCTGGTGGGAGCGGACGCGCTGCGGCGGGAACTAGTGGGGAATATCGTTAGCTACGTCGTGAATCGAAATATCAATTTCACGAACATCTGCTTCGTCGGATGCAAGTTCTGCGCGTTCAGCCGCGGGCCGCGGGAGGCCGACTCGTATTTTCATTCTCTAGAAGACATGGGACGCAAGGCGAAAGAAGCGTGGGAACTCGGTGCAACGGAAGTGTGTATCCAGGGCGGACTGCCGCACGGCCTGCCACCTTTTTATTATCGCGACATTCTGCGAGCGGTGAAGGCGGCGACGCCGGAAATGCATATTCACGCGTTTTCGCCGATGGAAATCGTTTATGGGGTCGAGCTGACGGAGATGCCGCTGGCGGATTACCTGGCGATGCTGCGCGATAACGGGCTCGACACCCTGCCGGGAACGGCTGCAGAGGTTCTGGATGACGATGTGCGTCGAGTTCTCTCACGCAACAAGGTGACAGTCGCGCAATGGCAGGAGGTAATCCGGACCGCGCATAAAGTTGGGATCCGCAGCACATCGACGCTGATGTATGGTCACCGCGAAACGCCAGAGCACTGGGTGCGCCAGATGATAATGTTTCGCGAGATCCAGAGCGAAACGGGAGGCTTTACCGAATTCGTACCGCTCGGGTTCGTGCATCAGAACACATTGCTGTTCCAGCAGGGACTGGCGCGGTCAGGACCGACGTTCGCGGAGCACTTGAAAGTGCATGCCTTGGCACGGATATTGCTGGCGGGGTCGATTAACAATCTTCAGGTGTCGTGGGTGAAGCTGGACCGCGCGGTTTCGCAGATGTGCCTGCAGGCCGGGGCGAACGATTACGGCGGGACGCTGATGGAAGAGAACATTTCGCGCGAAGCTGGTTCGACCGCCGGCCAGTACACGAGTCCGGAAGATTTCCAGGCGCTGATACTGGAAATCGGGCGAATTCCGGCGGAGAGAAACACGAAGTATTCGCGGATGCAGATCAAGTTGCCAGCGGAAAGTGCGACGTCGGAGCTGCCGATGATTGCGGAGTTCGCGTGAACAGCGAGCGAGCGATCGCGGTGATCGGCGGCACGGGCCCGGCGGGGATGGGACTGGCGTTGCGCTGGACTCGAGCTGGAGAGACGGTGATTATTGGGTCGCGCGACGCGGCGCGTGCAGAGAAGGCGGCGCAGACAATCCGGCAAAAAGCGGGGGCGCAGGCAAAAGTATCCGGGATGGAGAACGCGGCGGCATGCGCGGCGGCCGACTTGCTCATGCTGACGGTTCCGTTTGAAGGACAGGCGGAGTTGCTGAAGCAGTTGAAGCCGGCGATCCGAGCGGGCAGCGTGCTGATCGATGCGACAGTTCCGCTGGCGGCGAGCCTTGGCGGGCGTGCCACGAGGACGATCGGAGTATGGCAGGGATCGGCAGCGCAGCAGACGGCGGAATTGGTGCCGAAGGGCGTGTCGGTGGTGGCGGCGTTCCACAATGTTTCAGCAGACGTGCTGAACGGCGATGGCGATCTGGATTGCGATGTAATCGTCTGCAGCGACGATCCGCAGGCCACGCAGGTCGCGATGGAGCTGGCGGCGAAAATTCCGATGGTGCGCGCAATCGACGGCGGCAAGCTTGAAAATGCGCGGATTGTGGAGCAGATCACGGCACTGTTGATTGGATTGAATATCCGGCACAAGGGACATAGCGGGGTGCGAATTACGGGGCTGCCCGAAGTGGCGTACAAAGGATCAAATTCCCGATAGTCGCAAATGCCTCTTCAGAGGGCGAGTCGATACTCCGAAATGCCCGGGGGGCAGCTGACACTACGATCGGGGGATCTCGCTTCCGGCGCCGAGGCCAAAAGGCCCGCGTGAGCGTCGGAGGAGCAGGCGCTAGAATCGAATGGCTACTTCCTCCCAAGATGGCGATGCAATCCAGTTTGATCGCGTCTCCTTCCGCCTGAACGGGCGCACTCTCCTGCATGAACTGACGCTTTCGGTAAAGAAAAGCGAGATATTTGTCCTGTTGGGGCGAAGCGGCTCAGGAAAAACCACAACACTCAAGTTGATCAATGCGTTGCTGATGCCGACCGAAGGCGCGGTGTGGGTTGATGGGAAGAAGACCACGGAGTGGGATCCGATTCGTTTGCGGCGCGGCATTGGGTACGTGATCCAAGAAGGAGGGCTCTTTCCCCACTTCACTGTAGAGCGAAATATTGGGCTGGTGCCACGAATTGAGGGTTGGCAGCCGCAGCGTCTGCAGGAGCGGGTGCGCGAGGTGCTGACGATCGTTGGGCTGGATCAGAAGCTGGCGGCGCGGTATCCGACTGAGCTTTCGGGAGGACAGCGACAGCGAGTGGGAGTAGCACGAGCTCTCGCCGCCGATCCCTCGATCTTGATTCTCGACGAAGCGTTTGGGGCGCTCGATCCGATTACGCGGTCGGAGATGCAGAAGGAATTTCGCGAACTCCAGCGGCAAATGCACAAGACCGTGGTGTTCGTCACGCATGATCTTCGCGAAGCGTTGCTGCTCGGAGACCGGATCGCATTGATGGAAGAAGGGAAAATGGTCCTGGACGTAACGGCCGACGAATTCGAGCGTTCCAGGGATCCGCTGGCTCGAGCCTACATGGAGGCGTTTGAAGGGCCCGAGGCGGAAAGGAAACGAGCATGAACTTCTGGCAGTTCCTGGTCGCCAATCGCCAACAGGTAGCGGAATTAACGGTCGAGCACATCACGCTGGCGGGAGTGGCCACGCTGCTGGCAGCGTTGGTGGGAATTCCGTTAGGGATCGTCATCACGCGGGTACGCGGATTGAGTAAGCCGGTGCTTGGCACGGCCAATGTGATCCAAACCATTCCGAGCCTGGCGCTCTTCGGATTTCTCCTGCCAGCGCCTTGGATCGGAGCGCGCTCCGGAAGGCTGGCCATCCTCGCCTTGGCGTTGTATGCGCTGCTGCCGTTGATCCGCAACACCTACGCCGGGATTCGCAGCGTCGATCCAGCGGTCGTCGAAGCGGGACGCGCAATGGGGCTGACTGATCGACAGTTGCTCTGGCAGGTGGAATTGCCACTGGCGTCCGGAGTGATCGTGGCGGGACTGCGGATTGCTGCGGTGGTGACGATCGGGCTGGCGACGATTGCAGCGGCGATTGGCGCGGGTGGATTGGGCGAATTTATTTTCCGCGGGCTGGCGATGGTGAATGACCAGGTGATCCTCGCGGGCGCCGTTCCAGCGGCGGCGCTAGCGTTAATCGTGGACTTCTTGCTGGGGCTGGTCGAGAAGCGCTTGGGGACGTTAACGGTGAAGGCATAATTCGGTTGTGCCGGTTGGGTAAAGCCGACGGCGGCATTCCGAGTACCGGCCGGGGCTTGGCGCTACGATCGCGAGAGGCAGAGGTCCTTCGCTCCTCGCAAGATGCCAGAGTGATTCAGGGAGTTGGGCGAAAACGAGAAATGCAGGGCTCCTTCAGTCGCCTGCGCTGGCGCTCGGACTTTCTTCAGGATGACAAATATTTGGTCAACCAGTTTCTTGGTTATCGACTCTTTCTGGCTGCGACTCTGCTTTGCGCACTGCTAATCCCGAACCTCGGATGCCAGAGGCGCCAGAATGAAATCGTAGTAGGGTCGAAGAATTTCACCGAACAATTGATCCTCGGCGAGATGTTCGCGCAGATGATCGAGGCGCGTACAGATCTGCGAGTGGAGCGCCGCTTCTACCTGGCAGGAACTTTCATTTGCCAGCAGGCGATTCTGGCGGGACGGATCGATGTGTATCCGGAGTACACGGGAACCGCGCTGGCGGCAGTTTTGAAAGAACCGGCGAAGGGCGAAAGCCGCGAGGTGTACGAGCGCGTGAAAGACCAGTACGAACGCCGATTCGAGTTAGCGATCGGGCCTCCGCTGGGATTCGACAACACGTTCGCGATGATCATCCGCGGGGAGGACGCTCGGCGGCTCGGGGTGAAGACGCTCTCGGAAGCGGCGGCCTATACGCCAAAGTGGCGGGCTGGTTTCGGTTACGAGTTCATGGAGCGTCCCGATGGATACAAGGGGCTGGTGGCGACGTACGGGCTGAAATTTGCCGAGGCGCCACGAATCATGGACCTGGGGTTGTTGGCGCGTGCCCTGAAGGATCGGCAGGTGGACCTGATTGCGGGAAACAACACGGATGGACTGATCCGGGCGTTGGATTTTTTTGTGCTGGAGGATGACCGGCATTATTTTCCGCCGTATGAGGCGGTAGCGGTGATGAGAGGTGCAATGGTGACAAGCCACCCGGAGGCAGTGCGCGCTCTCGATGAGTTGGCGGGAAAGATTTCGGATGACGATATGCGGCGGTTGAATTATGCGGTGGATGGCGAACATCGAGATGCAGCGATTGTGGTCAAGGAGTTTTTAAAGAAACAGCAACTGGTCGAGTAGGAAACGCAGAGGCCCTCGCTCCGCTCACTTTGACAAGAGATTTGACCGAGTGGAGACGACCGAATGCATAGGTCCTTCGGTCGTCTCCGCTAGCGCGCTTGCGTCCTTCAGGATGACAAAGGTTTGAGCGAAGTGGCGCCCCAACAAACATGAAATGGCGGCTTGACCAGAAACGATAACGATCGAGTTTTCGGGCAGTTCCTTCCCTGTAGCTGACCTCACAAGTGTCCGTGATACGTGTCACACCCTGCTGCGACATAGAAATCGATAATTCTTGTGAGCCTGCGGGGGCGCCTAGGCTCCCGTTTGTGGGGGTTTTTTCGTGGCCAAAGGACGCGTTGCCATCGTGGTCGAGCGATGTAAAGCGTGCGGATTCTGCGTGGAGTTCTGTCCCACCAAAGTTCTAGCGCTCTCCTCGGCTTTTAATTCCAAGGGCTATCATCCGCCGCACGTGGTTGCGCCTGAGAAGTGCAGTGGCTGCGACCTGTGCGGCATGTACTGTCCGGATTTTGCGATCTACGGCTATCGGACGCCGGAAGCCAAGGCGGGCAGCAGCAGGAAAGAAGGGGCCGAAAGCGGAGGTGAGCAATGAAGGCCGACCCGCGGGGTGTACTGACGGGAACTCACTTTATCGATGGCGACCACGCGTGCTGCGAGGGCGCGTTGGCGGCGGGAGCGCGATTTGCGGCCGGATACCCGATCACGCCCTCAACGGAGGTCGTGGAGCGGTTCGCGCAGCGTGTCCCGATGGTGGGGGGAGGCTTCATCCAGATGGAGGACGAACTAGCGGCGTCGATTACGTTGCAAGGCGCGGTATGGGGCGGGGCGAAAGCTTTCACGGTGACGTCGGGGCCAGGCTTCTCATTGATGATGGAGCACATCGGTTATGCGGCGATGACGGAAACGCCGTGCGTATTCGTCGACGTGCAGCGCGGCGGGCCATCGACTGGATTGCCGACCCTCCCGGCACAGGCGGACATGATGCAGGCGCGCTGGGGTTCGCATGGGGACTACGAGATCATCGCACTATGCCCGAACTCGCCGCAGGAATGCTTCGACCTGACGGTGAAGGCCTTCAACCTGGCGGAAGAATTTCGCGTGCCCGTGATGTTCATGATGGATGAAGTGGTCGGGCACATGACAGAGAAGGTAGTGATCCCGCCAGCGGACCAGATTGAAGTCGTACCACGGAAACACACGCGCAAAACGGTGGAAGAATTTCTTCCCTACGGAACGAATGGCGACATGGTGCCCGAGATGGCGCACGCCGGCGAAGGCTATAGGTTCCATGTGACGGGTCTGACGCATGACGAGCGTGGGTACCCGAATATGACGCCTCTGGTGCAGCAGAAGCTAGTGACGCGACTGCAGGAGAAGGTTCGCGCAGCGGCCGATCACATAGCAATGTTCGAAGAAGAGAGGACGAGCGACGCGGACGTGATCGTGGTCTCGTGTGGGATTACGTCTCGCGTGGCGCAACGTGCGATCGACATGGCGCGCGATCGCGGGTTGAGAGTCGGAAAGCTACGGCTGATCACGGTGTGGCCGTTCCCGGAAAAGAAGATTCGCGAACTTGCGGCGAGGACGAAGGCGTTCGTCGTACCGGAATTGAATCTGGGACAGATGGTGCGCGAGGTAGAGCGTGCGGCAGGAGGAAAGGCGAAGACGGTGCTGGTACCACACGCGGGGGGCAGCGTGCATCGCCCGCAAGACATTCTGTCGGCAATCGAGGAGGCCGCGCGATGAGCATGCTGGTGAATCCGACAATAGGAAACCCGGTTGAGCCGTTCTTGCGTAGCGACCGCATGCCGCACATCTGGTGTCCGGGATGCGGGATCGGAACGACGGTCAACTGTTTCGCGCAGGCACTGATCGAGTCGGAGATTGATTTGAAATTGCTGGCCTTGGTCTCGGGTATCGGGTGTACGGGGCGAGTAGCGGGCTACGTGAAGCTCGATTCATTCCATACGACGCACGGGCGCGCGATTCCGTTTGCAACCGGGATGAAGTTGGCGAATCCGAAGCTGAATGTGGTGGTGTACTCGGGAGACGGCGATCTGTCAGCGATTGGCGGAAACCACCTGATTCATGCAGCACGGCGGAATATTGATCTGAAAGTGATCTGCGTGAACAACCTGATCTATGCGATGACAGGCGGGCAGACCGCTCCGACGACGCCGGGGCACGCGATCACATCGACGTCGCCCTATGGAACGTTTGAGCCGGCGTTCAATCTTCCGCACTTGGTGGAAGCCGCGGGCGCAGTCTACGTGGCGCGCTGGACAACGTTCCATGTGCGGCAACTGGCGCGATCGATCTCGGAGGCATTCAAGAAAAAAGGGTTCAGCTTCATCGAGGTAATCTCGCCGTGCCCGACGCTTTATCAGCGCCGCAACAAGTTAGGCGATGGGCTCGACACGATGAAGTACTACAAGGAAAAGAGCAAGACAAAGCACGGAGCGCCGACGAGCGTAGTGGGACTGACCATGCAGGGCGAGATCATTGTAGGAAAGTTTGTCGATCGAGATCGCCCCGACTACGCGTCGCTGCTGAAAGCGCAGATGCAAGAAAGTTTGGGCGATAAGTATGTGGACTACAACGACGAGCAGGGCTATGTGTGCGGCGATGGCGGTTGCGCGGAGGATTCATGCCACTAACTGAGGTGCGGATCGCAGGATTCGGCGGGCAGGGCGTGATCCTGTCGGCCATCGTGCTGGGTAAGGCGGCATCGATTCACCAGGGCGAATTTGCCACGATGACGCAGAACTTCGGGCCCGAGGCGCGCGGAGGCGCGTGCAGTGCGCAACTGGTGCTGTCGGACAAACCGGTGCTGTATCCGTATGTCACACATCCGGACGTGCTCGTGGTGATGTCGCAAGAGGCATATGCAAAATTTGCGCCGGAGTTGAAAGACGGCGGAACGCTGCTGATCGAACGTGACCTGGTGCGAGTGACTGACTTGCCAGCGCAGACACGAATCTACAGCGTACCCGCGACGCGGCTGGCGGAAGAGTTGGGCAAGCGCATGGTGCTGAACATCGTGATGGTGGGATTTTTCACAGCTGTGACGCGCCTGCTCGACCCGGATGCCGTGCGAAAAGCGGTGATGGATTCAGTGCCAGCGAGTTTTCGCGACTTGAACCTTAGAGCATTCGAAAAGGGATACCAGTACGGAAACGCGGCGCTGGCCTCGGGCCCCGAGACGCTAGATCTGGAGCAGAATGCGGTAGTTTCGCAAGAGATATAAGATCGGCGGCCGACTCCAGGCTGTAGCCGGTTTCTCAACAAATCGTTTTTCGTGAAGTCAGATCACACTCGCGACCGTAGCGCCGGCGTCTCGCCGGCAGTCGTGGGGGCGACTCGCCCCAGCTACAGCGAAATTACGATCCGTGACCGGGGACGTCTGCCTCACCGGGAAAAAGACAACGGAACTTACTTTGTCACGTTTCGGCTAGCGGATTCTCTTCCGAAAAACGTTCTCTATCGGATCGCCTCGGAGCGCGAAAGCATTCTGAGCCTTGCACGATCGCAAGCAAGGGAACTCACAGCACGCGAGCATCAGCATCTGAAACGCCTGATGACGGCACGGATCGAGCAATACCTTGACTCGGGTGCTGGTTCATGCCTCTTGCGAAATACTGTGATTGCCGAGACTTTAGCGGGGACATTCCGTTTCTTCAATGAGAGGAGATATCGGCTGTTCGCCTAGTGCATCATGCCAAATCATGTGCACGTGGTCGTGAGAATTTTCCCGCAGCACCAGCTCGCCGACGTGCTGCATTCATGGAAATCTTACACGGCTCGAATGGCAAATCGGGTGCTCTTGCGAAATGGAAGTTTCTGGCAACGAGAGTACTACGACCATCTGCTGCGAGATGAATTGGAATTTGAGCGGGCGGTGAGATACGTCCTGGAGAATCCGGTGAAGGCCAGACTCAAGGGTTGGAAATGGGTCTGGATGCGCGAGATTCCAGGTTGAAAAGAGACTAAGGACTTTCTTGGACGGCGCGGGCAACGTGCCCGCGCGACTGCCGGCGAGGACGCCGGCGCTACGTTCCATGAACTGTCGGCAGGAAAACAGTCGGTCGATTTTTTCGCGCATAGTCGCCGGGCGCGTGGCAACTTCTGCGAGGGCAAGATACCCGCGCGACCGCCGGCGAGAACGCTGCGTTCGGGAACTACCTGCCAGGCGGGATTTGTTCTCCCAATTCGTCTTCCACGGCTAGAGTAGTTGCAATTTCTTGCTCGGGTTCGCCGCCGGCAAGGCCCTGAGCAAGAATCAGGCGGCGGGCCTCGATGCGCAACTCAGGCAATTGTCGCCAGAACCAGAACGCTCCCAGAAGACATGCCACGCCACCTATCCCCACGGTAACCGGGGCTCCGAAACGGTGCGCCAATGCTCCTCCAAAGAGCGAACCGAAGGGAGCCATTCCCATGAACATCATGGTGTAGACGGCGATCACGCGGCCGCGTAGCTGGTCCGGAACCATGGTCTGAATGAGCGTATTGGAGCAGGCCATCTGCAACATCACGGCATACCCCGCCGGCACAAGCAGCAGCACAGAAAGCCAAAAAATCCGCGAGAACGAGAACAATAGAATGCTGAGACCGAAACCTGCGCATGAAACCGCGACCCAGCGGCCAAGCCCCTTCACGCCGGTCTTGGAAGCAAGAGTGAGCGCCCCAAACAGTGCGCCAATGCCTGTTGCGCCCATCAGGATGCCGAGTCCACGGGCGCCTTGGTGAAGAATCGCATCGGAAAATACAGGCATGAGGACGGTATAGGGCATTCCAACCAGGCTAATGAGACCGATCAGGAGCAACAGAGCGCGGATGATCTTCGTGCTGTTAACCCAGCGAAAGCCTTCGGCGATGTCCTCCAACGGGGAGGTCTTGGTCGATCGCGGCTGGCCGTGCACCTTCATAAACAGCAGGCCAATAATGACCGCGATATAACTGATCGAGTTGGCGGCAAAGCACCATCCCTCACCAAACCGGATGAGCATGATTCCAGCGATCGCGGGGCCTACTACGCGAGCTCCGTTGAACATCGAGGAGTTCAGCGCAATGGCGTTCATCAAGTCCTCCTTGCCCACCATATCGACTAGGAAGGATTGGCGCGCGGGAATATCGAAGGCGTTGACCACACCAAGCAAGATGGCGAGAACGTAAATGTGCCAAATCTCAATTCGGCCCGAGAGAGTCAGCCACGCCAGAATGGCCGCCAAAATCATCGAAGAAGCCTGAGTCGCAATGACCAGGCGGTGCCGGTTGAGGCGATCGGCAATCGTGCCGCCAAGAGGAGCGACAAGAAAAACCGGAATCTGGCTGGCAAATCCGACAGCGCCGAGTTGCAACGAAGACTTTGTAATCCTGTATACCAGCCAGGCTTGGGCGACGCTTTGCATCCATGTGCCAACGAGCGAAATCAGCTGCCCGCTGAAGAAAAGCTGGAAATTGCGATGGCGGAGAGCCCGCAACGTGACAGCCCACTGAGATTGTTTCTGTTCGGTCGGATTTGTGGACGAACTCACTTCTAAAAACCTTGGCACAAATGGGGGAGAAAGGGCAAACGTTGGCCCTGAATCGGGCAGTGTTGAGGGTTAACGATGGCGCTCGGAAACGGCAAATGCATCGGTCCTTCAGTCGCTTTCGCTGACGGTCACGCTTCCTTCAGGATGACAAGAGACAAAGCGGTGACGACAGTGCAAAAAGATTTCCACAGGGGTGACAGGCGTCATCCAAAAGATGACTTCCCCAACGAGCCGAAGCGCGATAGAGTACAGTTCCCGCCGTACGATCTTCTAAATTTTGCGGCAACCACATGGAAGGACGACTGATGAGCACGGAACCAGTACAGCTCGAGCGCAGAGTCGGTCAACGATTCGAGGTACACCTTCCAATCGTGATCCGTGCGCAGGGGCTTACGATCGCGGGCTTCAGCCAGGACATCGGTTCCCGCGGGGTCTTTCTATACACCGAAGCTCGGCTTGCCGAAGGTGATGCCGTGGAATTGACCTTCACAATGCCGTCTGAAATCACCCTCGCCGAAAGCATGCGAGTTCGGTGCCAGGGACGGGTGCTTCGGGCCAATCCTTCGCCCGCCGGACAAAAGAATGGCATAGCAGTGCAGCTGGATTCCTACGAATACCTCTCGGAAGTTGAATCTACAGCGAATTTGGCGACGCGCCCCACGGTTCCCGAGCCTGAATCTGAAGGTCCCGGCGTCATATCCCACTGAGATCCGTGCGCTGTGGCGCCATCCTGGCAGTGAGCCTCGGACAACTCTCGCTACGTGGGTGATACTACCGAACTTAGCCACTCCGACGACAGAGCAACCAAGCTTCGGTGATTCGTGCCTATGTAGCTTTGCAAAGAACCCCCTTTGCCTTACAATGCGAAGTAACGTGCAGCTCAGCAGGATTTGTCGGCGCGCCAGCCATTCACTTGCGCCTGCCGGGCAGACCCGTCGGGTTTCTCTTCGCCTCCTTCGATTACGAAGGTCATTTGGCCGTAGTACAGGAAGTTCGTAGCATGACCAAAGAGACCGAGAACCGACTCATGCAGGGCATCGCTATCGCCCTCCTCACGGAGGATCGCGAACAATCCGCCATCCTGACCAATCGGCTGGAGAGCACTCATCTCACGCGCATGGTATTCAGCAACGTCGGTTTTCCGATCGGGCCAAGCGATGCGGTGCTGCGGCAACTGCAAGATCAGCGGGCAGAAATCGTATTGGTGGATATTGATCCGCAGAATCCGCAGAAGGCGATCCGGACCATCGAGTTAATCCACTCGACAACCAACGAGATCACCATTTTTGCCTTGGGCGAGATGAGCCAGCCCCTCAATATCGTTTCTGCGATGCGAGCCGGGGCAAGAGAGTTCCTCGACCGAGCAGCGACGCCGGAGATGCTGATCGAAGCATTTGCCCGGTTTACGTCGTCGCTGAGCCGTGCGCAACGCAGTGCGGGCAAGGCAAGAATCTTCACTTTCCTGAATGCGAAGGGCGGAGCCGGAGCAACGACGACCGCGGTCAACACCGCTGTTGCGTTGCAACAGACGCATGGGCAGGTCGTATTGGTCGATTTCGCGCTGCTCGGGCACTGCGCACTGCAGCTGAACTTGCGTCCGCAGTTCACTGTGACCGATGCGCTGCAAAATCTGCACCGCATGGACGGCGCGCTGCTGGACGGTCTGATGACGCCGTATCGCAGCGGACTACACTTGCTGGCGGGGACGCAACAGCCGAACGCGACGATTCCTACAGCATCGGAAATTGCGCGGCTATTCGATCTGCTGGTGAGCCAGTACAACTTTGTGGTGGTGGATTGTTCGGGGCGGCTGGATGCCGCAACGCAGATCATCTGCGACCTGTCGAACGCAGCGCTGCTGGTGACGCAGACCGATGTGGTCTCGCTCTGGAGCGCGGGCCGCATTCAGACATTCCTGCAGGAAGGTGCCGGACGCGACCGCTTGCGGATTGTGCTGAACCGTTTCAAGAAGATTCCTGGTTTCACCGATGAAGATGTGGAGAAAGCCACCAACTGCAAGGTACTGTGGAAGGTGCCCAACAATTTCCAGGTAATCGGCCCGGCGATCGACAAGGGCAATCCAGTGGCGCTGCAAGAGCATCATGAAGTCGGGCGGTCCTATCATGGCCTAGCGTCAGAACTGGCGGGCGCGAGCCCGGCAGCGGAAGGCGCGTTGTCTCTTCTATACCAGCACGACAAAGCCGACAACAAAAAGCGAGCTCCCAGCCGCCTCATTGTCTCGCCCATGCGCGCGGGACAATAATCTCCGATGGTTGACGATTTTCGAGTGACGATTTTCGAAGTAAAGACTGTCGTGCTCTGTGTCAGCTAGAATCGCGTCGAGCAGCCTCCTTGCACGTTTTCACCTCGTCAATCGCAGATCCTAAATCAACAATGTCCCTTCTATCCCTCCTGTTAGAATGAGCGATCACGCTCATGGGCTTTGACTTCGTAGAGATTCTGTTCCAGATGATTGCGTTCCTGTTCGCCATCAGCATCCACGAGTCTGCCCATGCGTGGACGGCATCCCGCTGCGGTGATCAGACGGCACGAATGTTGGGGCGTGTGACGCTCAATCCAATCAAGCATATCGACCCGATCGGTACAGTTGTTTTGCCAGTTATCGCAGCAATTAGCCATATACCTTTGCTGGGCTGGGCAAAACCGACGCCAGTCGATCCGCGTAATTTCAAGAATCCCGTGATGGATGACATTCTGACCTCGGTCGCGGGACCGGTCAGCAATTTCATTGTGGCCACCGGGGCGCTTTTCATACTCGGCGGGATCGCGCTGACTTCACTTACCGGGCGTAGCGCAGTGGTCGGAATGATCAGTGGACAAAGCGGGTCGGCTGACTCGACATTGTTCCCGCTGAGCAAGCTGCTGTTCGAGTTAATGCTGGTCAATATCTGGTTGGCAGTATTCAACCTGATCCCGGTGCCGCCCCTGGACGGAAGCCATGTCATTCGGCACTTTATGTCGGAGTCGGTGCGGCGGGCCTATGACAGCGTCGGAATCTTCGGATTGATGGCACTTGTATTTCTTGGCGGGAACTTGCTGTCAGCGGTAACACGGCCGTTTATTCTTTTCTACGTGACGATGCTGGTGAAAATTCTGAATGCCTAATCCTTCCTTAAAGAAACGCGTGTTGAGCGGAATGCGCTCGACCGGAAAATTACACCTTGGCAACTACGTAGGCGCTCTTGAGAACTGGGTGCGCATGCAGGATGAATACGACTGCTTTTTCTTCCTGGCCGACTGGCACGCTCTAACGACCGACTACGCGGACACATCCCACGTAAAAGAGAACTCTGTCGAAGTGATGCTCGACTGGCTGGCAGCGGGGCTCGATCCGGAACGATGCGTGATGTTCATCCAGTCGCATGTGCCGACGCATGCGGAACTACATTTGCTGCTCTCGATGATCACGCCGCTGGGATGGCTGGAGCGCGTGCCCACCTATAAAGAGCAAAAGGAAAATATCAAGGAAAAAGACCTGGGGACGTACGGTTTCCTCGGATATCCGGTGCTGCAATCGGCAGACATCATCATTTACAAAGCCGATTTCGTGCCTGTCGGCGAAGACCAGGTGGCTCATGTGGAGCTTACACGGGAGATCGCGCGACGCTTCAACGGCTTCTACCAGGGAAGGCGGGGCGATATCTTTCCGGAGCCGAAGGCGTTGCTGACACCAGCAGCGAAACTTCCGGGAACCGACGGTCGGAAGATGTCGAAATCGTATGGAAACACGATCATGCTGACCGATCCCGAGCCGGTGGTGCGGCAGAAGCTGAAGACGATGGTGACCGATCCGGCCCGCGTGAGACGAAGCGATCCTGGGAATCCAGATGTTTGCCCCGTAGGCGACCTGCACAAAATATTCAGCGACAAAGAAACGATGGCAAAGGTCGACGTTGGTTGCCGCTCTGCGGGCATTGGCTGCATTGAATGCAAGGGTTGGGCGGCCGACGCACTGGTGAAAGTGCTGAATCCGATGCAGGAGCGACGCAAAAAATACGAGGACAATCCGCGGCTAGCCTGGGATATTCTTGAGGCAGGCTCGGCGCGTGCCCGCGAAGTTTCGGGCGCCACCATGGATGAGGTCCGGGAGGCAATGGGCATGTCGCTCAACTACGAGCCGCCACGGGGTTCTTCGAAGTGAGCGATGTGTCGCAACCCATAGCGGAACAATCTGCACCGGCGACGGCTGCCGCAGCCGCTCCCGTTCAGCCGAAAGCCAATACAAAAAAAGATGAGAGCGACTTCCCTTTCGCGGTCGAACTGGGACAGCTCTACGAAGGGCCGCTCGATCTGCTGCTGGATCTGATCCGCAAGCAGGACATCAACATTTACGACATTCCGATCGCGAAGATCACGGCGCAATACCTCGTGTACGTCGAGCGGATACGCGAGCTGGATGTAAATGTGGCCGCCGAGTTCATTTACATGGCGGCAGTGCTGATCCACATCAAGTCGAAAATGCTGCTGCCGCGCGATCCGTTGGCGCCGGCGGACGCGCAGGAAGATCCGCGATCGGAGCTAGTGAACCGGTTGCTGGAGCACGAAAAGTTCAAAGCGGCGGCGCAGATGCTGCTGCAGAAGCAGCAAATCGAAGACGCGGTGTTGAGCAATCCGGCGCTGAAGGAGTTCATGGATGCACCGGGAACCGAGCCGGAGCTGGCAACCGATGTGATCGACCTGGTGAAGACGTTTCAACAGATCTTGGAACGGGCACGGTCGCGGCCGATTCTGAATGTCGACGAGGAGACGGTAACGGTCGGGCAGATGATTCAGTATCTGCATCGGCGGCTCTCCATCGAAGAGCGACCGGTGCGGCTGAAGCAGATGCTGCGGAATATCGCATCGCAGCAGGCACTGGTTTGCATGTTTCTCGCGCTGCTGGAACTGGTACGGCTGCAGGCGATCCAGGTGCGACAGGAGCACGTTTTTGGCGAAGTGTTGCTGCGGAAGCATTCGCACTTCGACCAGGTGATGAACGAGCAAGCGGCGGTGAGGGACGATTGGAAGTGATTAGTGGGTAGTGGATAGAGTTGAGCGTCTATCACTATCGACTAATCACTAACCACCTCTATGAGCCTTAAGGCACAACTTGAAGCAATTGTGTATGCGGCGGACACGCCGATCACTGTGGACCAGATCGTCAAGCTGGTGAAGGAAGGCGTTCTGGCGGAAGGGGCGGCGGACGAGAACGAGGTGAAGTCGCGCGTCCGCGCTGCGCTGGAAGAATTGACTACGGACTACTCGGGCGCGGATCACGGAATCGAGATTCGCCAGGTTGCGGGCGGGTATCGCTTTTCCACCAAGCCAGAGCAGCACGATCTTGTGCGGGCGTTCGCCAAGGGATTGAAGCCTCCGATCCGTCTGTCGCTGCCCGCGCTGGAGACACTGGCGGTGATCGCATACAAGCAGCCGGTCACGGTGCCGGAGATCAGTGAGATTCGCGGCGTCGATTCGGGCGGCGTCATCGCGACCCTGCTCGACCGCAAGTTGATCACGACGGCTGGGCGGAAGGCGGTGATTGGCCGGCCAATTCTGTATCGCACGAGCAAAGAGTTCCTGTTGCGGTTCGGGCTGAAGGATGTGAGCGAGTTGCCCAGCATGGAGGAGTTCGAAAAGCTGGTGGCGGAGTCGTTCCAAAGCGACTTAATGGAAGAGCCGGCGGCAGCGGAGTTGAGTCTTGGTGGGGGCGAGGACGCTTCCACGACTGCCGGCGAGGATGCCAGCGCTGCGGTCGAGAGCCGCGAGGGGCCCGAATCAGCGCGCGCGGTCGAGTCCGAGTCAGTGCGCGCGGTTTCGCCGGCCGAGGACGAAACGGCGGAAGTCGCAGTGACGCAGGACGAGACGGGAGACAAGAACCCAGCGGCGTAGCGCGGCTCGGGGAAACTAGGCGTCAGAATGCGGGCTGACTTCTTCCGTTAGCAGCTGACGCCTCGTGAGGCGCTTGTAGATAGCGGCCGAGGGCCGCCCACGCAGGCCCTGCTTCTCGCCAGTTCTGTTACCCTCAATTTCATGCCTGCCGAGCGTTTGCAGAAAATCATTGCCGCTGCCGGGATTGCGTCGCGACGAAAAGCCGAGGAGATGATCGCATCGGGGCGTGTGAAGGTGAACGGGCACGTGGTGACCGAACTCGGAACGAAAGCCGATCCCGAGCAGGATCACATCCGGGTAGACAACAAGCTGCTGCATGGGCCTGAGCGCTACACCTACATCGTGCTCAACAAGCCACGGGGGTATGTCACGACAACGAGCGATCCCGAGGGCAGGCCGACGGTGATGGACCTGGTGAAGGGGCTGCGCGGGAGAGTGTATCCAGTAGGGCGGCTGGACTGGGCCAGCGAAGGGTTGCTTCTGCTGACAAATGATGGCGCGCTGGCGAACGGGCTGATGAAAGCTGCTTCGCATGTCCCAAAGACCTACGTGGTGAAAGTTGCAGGGCAACCGGAAGAAGAAAAGGTCGAGAAGCTGCGCAAGGGAGTGTCGATCGCGCTAAAGGGCGGACGGCGGGTGCGCACAGCTCCAGCGAAAATCCGCCTGATCAAGGAAGGCGACAATCCGTGGCTCGAGGTGACGCTCACCGAGGGCAGGAACCGGCAGATCCGCAAAATGTTCGACGAGGTCGGGCATCATGTGGAGAAGATTCGGCGGGTGCATTATGGACCGCTCACGCTCGACGTGCCTCCTGGGGAATATCGCAGCTTGACCTTGGAAGAAGTGGCACAGCTGAGGGGAGCGTTGACGGGGAGAAGGGCGGGCAAATCTGCCGCGCCAAAATCTTACAAGAGAAGCTAAGCCATTAGTCTTTTGCTGCTGGCAACGCTTCAAGCTTCTCCATAGTGCGGGCGAGAATGGATTCCGGCGACCCCATCGCTGAGACGGACACGAGTAATCCAAGATTCCGATAAAACTTGATCAATGGCGCCGTACTGCGCTCGTAGGCATCGAGGCGGACCCTGATGGATTCGGAGCGATCGTCTTCCCGCTGGAAGAGGCGCGCGGCGCATCGATCGCAGGTGCCTTCCGTTTTGGGCGGCCGCTCGGTGATGTGGAAAACGGATTTGCATTTCTCGCAAGTGCGGCGTCCGCTCAGGCGGCGAGCGATTTCATCCACCTGCAATTCGTAGTTGAGGACTGCGCTAAGGGAAAGCTTCTCGTCTTCCATTAACCTCTTCAGCGATTCGGCCTGGGTGAGAGTCCGCGGAAACCCGTCAAGAATGAAGCCGCCGCAATGGAGAAGGCACTCGCTGCGCTCACGCACCATCTCCCAGACGGTGGAGTCAGGGACAAGTTCGCCGCGGCGCATGAACTCGACGGCGGCACGCATGGCGGGCGACTGATCGCAGTCTCTCAGTTTTCCTGCGGCGCGGAAGACATCGCCGGTGGAGAGATGGCAGGCGCCGAGGCGATCGGTGAGGAGTTCGGCCTGCGTGCCCTTTCCGACTCCGGGCGCTCCGAGCAGAACCAGGCGCCAGGTCTGAGTTTTCTTCGCCGGAAGTGCAGAACATTCGGCGGATGGGCCTTGCAGCCAGGCAGCGCGGTCGGTCTTCAGTTGAGGGTTCATGAAGTTGAGGGTAGCCGTCCCTGGAGCGGAGGGCGGTGATGGCGGTCACAGCAGGATTGCAGAATAAGAGGGCAGATTGCGGAGGTAGAACTTCAGCGATCAGCTGCCGGCTTTCAAGGCAAACCCTTCTTCGCGCTGCACAGCGTCCACGCAACTGCAGAGTTCCTTCGCTTGTCGTCGCTGCGCTCCGGTTTAGCTCGGGATGACAAGGGGATGTCTTTGCTGCGTTTTGGCCGGAATCATTTTGCGATCATGGGGAGGCGGGCAGCCCCGAAGAGACCCGCGTCGCTGCCGAGTAGGGCGCGAGTGATGATCGTTTTGCGACCCTTGCCGGGATCGACTTGCGCTGAGGCTCCTTCACTGCCGCTCAAAGCATCTGGCGCAGTCGCAGCGTAGACCATCGATCGCTGTCGCAGTTCTTCGAAGATTGAAGGCGAGAACGCGTCCCACGCGCTTGAGACTCCGCCGCCAATCACGTACATCGGAAGGTTGAGCGCGTTCACCATGTTGGCAAGCACGATGCCCAGTGCCTGGCCCACACGACGATAAATGCGGCGGGCATCTTCGTCGCCCTGGATGGCGAGGTTGTAGATCGACTTGGCGCTGAATTCTGTGTCGGAATGAAAGGCGCGTGCGAATGCCGACGACGCATCGCTGGCCACGCATTCGCGGGCCATGCGGACGACAGCTGTGGCGGAGGCGTATTGCTCGAGACATCCGCGATTGCCGCAGTTACAGGGATGACCTTCAGGCTCGACGGTGTTGTGCCCAAACTCTCCGGCCATGCCGTTCATGCCGTGCCAGATTTTTCCTTCAACGACGATGCCGCCACCAACGCCAGTGCCGAGGGTCCACATCGACATGTCATCGTAGTGTTTGGCTGCCCCTAGCCATTTCTCGCCCAGCGCAGCGACGTTGGCATCGTTTTCCAGGATAACCATCGTGTTGATGCGACGCTCGATTTCTGCGCGCACGGGATAGTCTGCCCACCCCGAAAGATTCGGCGATTCGCGGAGCATACCGCTTTGCAGATCGATGATGCCGGGCACGCCGATGCCAATTCCGAGCAGCCCGCCCGAAGTGCTGAACTTTGCGGACATGCGCTGGATGGCGTCACACATATCGTTGATGACATGGTCACGCCCCAGAGAAACCCGCGTCCCAAGCGTGACTTTTGCGATGAGATGACCGGTCTCATCTACAGCAGCGATGCGCAGATTGGTGCCACCGAGGTCGACTCCGATAGCGAAATTCGTCATAGGAAAAGTCCAGCGCGTGGTGTTGGAACATCCTCCGCGCTCTGCCATGCTTTGTACAAGGATGATACGGCTTCGTCAATGATCAAACGTTATGACCAGCTACTTCTGGCAGGTAGGGCAATAGTGGCTGCTGCGGCCGGTGATGACGATGCGGCGAATCGGCGTCTTGCAGACGAGGCAGGGCTCACCTTCACGCCCATAGACGCGATGCTGGAGTTGGAAGAAGCCTTCTTCTCCGTCGGCATCGACGTAATCGGAGATCGATGAGCCGCCGAGCGCAATGGCTTCCTGCAAAACTTCTTTGATAGCAAGATAGAGCTTGCGGAGTTGGTTACGCGTCAGGGTAGAGGCGCGGCGGCGCGGGCGGATTCCAGCACGGAAAAGCGACTCATCCGCGTAAATGTTGCCGACCCCGCGTAGCAGCTTTTGATTCAGAAGGGCGCTTTTGATGAAAGTTTTGCGTCCGCGAAAGAGCGTAAGGAAGGTCGCCTCGTCGATTTCGAGAGGCTCGATGCCGCCGGGATCGAAAGTATCAGTGTGGACGCTGAGCTTTCCGAACATGCGGGGATCGATAAAGCGCAACTCGCGACCGGAACCGAGGCTGGCGACGAGATGAGTGTGCTTGACTGGCTCAGCTTCGGGCAGACAAACGAGGAGCCGTCCTGTCATGCCAAGGTGGACAATCCATTGCGCGGTGTGGGAAACCGCTGGTTTGTTTGCATTGGCGGTGACAGCCGATTTGCGTGCTTTGGCGGACGAGAATGCTCGAGCCCCACGAGACTTTTTGGCGGGCGACGGAGCCCGCCCCACATCTGCCAAGTCGATCACGATGTGTTTGCCAGCGCGGTGGATATCGACGATCTTCTTGCCCTCAAGCGTGGAAGCGATAAGTCCAGCCGGAGATTTAAAGGGCTGAGCCCGGGGCCCAATCCAAACCGACTCAATACTTTCGCCGGTGACGCGCTGGGCGAGGCCGCGCGCAATGGTTTCCACTTCGGGGAGTTCAGGCATTGACGAATTAGTCTATAGCAGGGGTGAGATTCAAGGCCTCGCAGTTTATGCCTTGACAAAAATCGATATTTTCGAGTAACAGGCAAACACGGTAGTAACCTTGACCGCTTCCTTGGGTGCTGCAATGCTCACCACCATGGCTGAGAAGCGGGACACTTCCAATAAGCGCAAGCGAGCGCCTCGAATCTGCGTCCCCAATAGCGAGCGTGCGCTTTTTACGGTCGAGAACGGCCAGTTCGTCGGGGTGATCCAACGCCTATCGCTGACGGGAGGCTCCGCTATTTTGTCCAAGGGACCGATTGCCAAGGGCACAATGGGCAACATGGACCTGAAAACTGTCTTCGGCAAAGTCTCGGCGCACGTGGAGTTCCTGCACAGTGGCGCCGACGGGATCCCGCTGGCCCAGGCTTTTCGCTTTCTTGCGATGGACGAGAAAAGCGCGCAGCGCTTCCGCGCGGCCGCCGAACAGATGATCGCCGAAGGATTCAGCGATGACGACGACAAAGGCTCCGCCGGGCAGACCTTCAACAAACTGATCCACAGCGTGCGCCGTCTAGCGGCGAGCATCTCTTCCGGGCGGTAGGCTTTCACCCGCGCCAGACAATCCAGACATTGCGGCGTCTCGCGTGTCAGGGTTTGCCCCTACCCGCCGCATTGGGTATGCTAGGACGTACACACCAAGCTCCGCCGATTATCCCAAGCTTTCCAGTCCACTAAACAGCAGCGGAGCAGCCAGTGTGTGCGACCATGGGGCGGCCTGACGGTCGCACAATTCCAACGGAGTTCAAAATTGAAGAGGGGCAAAACTGCAGTCATTGTGGGTGCCCAGTGGGGTGATGAGGGCAAGGGCAAGATTGTCGACGTACTGACCCGGACATTCTCGGTGGTGGCACGCTATGCGGGCGGCCACAACGCCGGTCACACGGTGATCATCGAGGGCAAAAAGTTCATCCTGCAGCTGGTGCCGGGCGGAATCCTTCGGCCGACGTGTATCAACGTCATTGGCAATGGCGTGGTGTTTGATCCGCTTGCGTTTCTGAAAGAAGTGAGCACGCTGCGGGCCGGCGGGGTAAAAGTCGACAACAACTTGTTTATCTCGAATCGCGCGCAAGTCATTCTTCCCTACCACCGCATGATGGAACTGGGCTCGGAGAACGCTCCCGGCCGAGTGAAGATCGGAACGACGTCACGCGGAATTGGTCCAGCGTATGAAGACAAGATGGGAAGACGTGGGCTGCGGGTGGCGGACCTGCTCGATACAGAGTTGATGCGGACGCACATTGAGAATGCCTGCCGCGAAAAGAACATGATCGCCCATGCGCTCTTCAACTCCGACCCGCTCGATGCAGACAAAATGCTCAAGGAATATTCCGAGGCGGCAACGCAGATTGCACCGTTCGTGTGCGACACGGCATTGCTGCTCAACAAGTCGCTACGCGAAGGCAAGTCAATCGTGTTCGAGGGAGCGCAGGGTACGATGCTCGACATCGATCACGGGACTTATCCATTTGTCACATCATCGAGCGCGACGTCGGGGGGCGCCGTAACAGGCACGGGCATTGCGCCGACCGCAATCGACACCGTGATCGGCATCACCAAGGCCTATTGCACGCGCGTGGGTGGTGGTCCATTTCCGACGGAGGCGCTCGACGAGCAGGGCGAGCAGTTGCGCAAACGGGGCAACGAATTCGGAGCCGTGACGGGACGTCCTCGGCGGACAGGGTGGCTCGATTTGCCTCTGCTTCGATACGCTGGCATGATTAACGGAATCTCTTGGTTAGTGGTGACCAAGATGGACGTGCTCGATCACCTGGCAGAGATTCCTGTATGTGTGGCTTATAAGATCAACGGGAAAACAACGGAAGAGATTCCGGCGCAGGCTTGCGGATACGAAAAGATCGAAAGCGTCTATCGTAAGATGCCGGGGTGGGCGACGTCGACGCAAGGCATCACGACGGTTGAAGGATTGCCTAGGCCGGCGCGCGAGTATCTAGCTTTCGTTGAAAAGGAAACGGGCGCGCGGGTGGGAATGGTTTCGACCGGGCCCGATCGCGACCAGACGATACTGGTTCCGGAATTCGTGAGCAAACTGGGCCTCAGCACGAAATAGCCCGGCAGCTCAAGGCTGAGCACAGCAGCAGAGGAGAACGGAGCGAACGGATGGTGGTCCTGGCAGTTACCTGGATGGCAAAGACCGGACGCGAGTCCGACGTGGCGTCAGTCTTTGAGAAACTGACAGCTGAATCGCGCAAGGAACCCGGCTGCGTGATCTACCAAGTGCACAAGCACAAAACGGAGCCTCGCCGGTTCTTTATCTACGAACAATACAAGGACGATGCGGCGCTAGAGGCGCATCGCACCACTCCGCATTTTCTGCAGTTTGCGAAAAAGGATCTGCCCAAGATAGCCGATCGGGTTGAGGGACATCTGTTCGAATTGCTGGGGTAACGGCACCGCTCAGGACAGCACGGCTGCGCGGACAAGATGCCGCCGTGACTTCTGGCTGAGCACAGGGCCACGGTCGGATCGGTAGGCCTTCACTTCTGCTTGTCGACCATCAACTCGCCGCCCGAGGCGTAGCTTTCCTTCGACACTTCCACAAACGTGACGACAATCGCCTCGCGACGGGCGCCCGCTTCTTCGACCATGGCGTCCGTTAGACGCTGGGCGAGTTTACGCTTCTGATCGACCGTTCGGCCTTGCAGCATCGTGACTTGGATTAGGGGCATAAGAGCAGTTGCTATTTGCTATTAAGAAAGCTCGGATTTCGCAGTGCGAATTGCAACCAAGTACGAACCAAATTATCGAGCCAGTTCGTAGCCGGCGAAAAAGAAGCTCAGCTCGTAGCGGGCGGTATCGTCAGCATCGGAACCGTGGATCGCATTGTGCTCGATGCTGGAAGCCCATTTCTTCCGGATTGTTCCTTCTTCCGCGTTCGCTGGGTTGGTGGCACCCATCAATTTGCGAAGATCCGCGATGGCGTTTTCCTTCTCGAGCGCCAAAACGACGATCGGACCGCTCGACATGAAGTTGGTGAGCGAGTTATAGAACGGCTTGCTGGCATGCACCGCATAAAAATGCTCAGCCTGATGCTTTGAGATCTCGAGCATTTTCATTGCAAGAATGCGGAAGCCATTCTTCTCGAATTGTTCGATGATGTCCCCAACGGCGTTCTTCTTAACTGCGTCGGGTTTGACGATAGTGAGTGTGCGCTGCAATGTTTTCATGTATGAGTTCTCAAGAATCAGTTTCTCAGTTCCCGGTTCTCAGTTGGCACTTAGCACTTGGTAGTTAGCAGTTCGCTCCTCGAACTCAATCGAAAGCCCACAACTCGAACTCACGATGAAAACCTCGACTGTGGCTGGAAAAGAGTCCTGGCCCTGTCAAAACCTAAAGCATGAGAGAGCTTCCCAATTGCCAAATGCTAATTGCCAATTGCTAGGTGCTAACGGCTGTGGCTGTTGAAAAACTCTTTTTCGCTAAATTTGCCAAAATGAAATTCCGTGAGGATGCGTTATAAGCGATCCTCTCGGATTTCAAGACATTTTGGATCCCCAGAATTTTGGCTCTTTTCG
>Ga0126369_10000047_pt1 | contig 67501 bp, 52 predicted proteins | sample PanSoiMetaPlot_1_FD_109646 | JGI IMG/M metagenome (GOLD analysis project Ga0126369, IMG submission 109646) | Tropical forest soil microbial communities from Panama - MetaG Plot_1 | ecosystem: Environmental > Terrestrial > Soil > Tropical forest > Bulk soil | place: Panama | collected 2016-02-17
CCGTGGAGAAGAAATCGATATCAGCAAATGAAAACGCCGATCTTTTCTGCGGCTTGGTGAAACTTCAACCAGGGGACATTCCTATTGTGGACAACACGGGGACATTTCTATTGTGGTATGACAAGCGATTGTCATCGCCCTTGACTTCATCCCTGGCTGGATCTATGCTCTCGCCACTCTCGGGAAACTGCAGCACTCTACAGACCTAGTTCGCCTTCCCCCACAGACAATCCTGAAGTGTTCGTTCTCGGCCGTGAACGCCCCACATAGGAGGTCTCCCATGACCCGCAAAATCACCCGGAAGCCCTACGCTAATCGTGCTATCGCTGCGTCTGTCATAGTTCTGACGCTATTGATCGCGCTGGCTGCCCTCGGACAAAGACCTGCGGCAAGCCCAGCTGACCGCGTTCTTGTAGCCTCATCTCCGGCGAATGAATCCGCGGGCCCGATGGACCCGGCAAACCCACTTTTCCTGCCAACGTTGAACTACGACTCGGGTGGGCAGCAAGATTTTTCGATCGCCGTCGCAGACCTGAACGGCGATGGCAAACTTGACCTCGTGGTAACTGACTATTGCTCTGACAACAACTGTGTGAGCGGAGGAGTTAGCGTGCTCCTCGGCAATGGCAACGGTACTTTCCAAGCGCCGGTAATCTATGTATCGACCCAGGTCGAGTTCGGCGCTAGATCAGTAGCTGTCGCGGATGTGAATGGCGATCGCAAACCCGACATCGTTGTGGCTAATGCATGCGGTGGTTGCTCAAACGGCCTGGGTGTTCTATTCGGCAATGGCGATGGCACTTTTCAGCCTGTAGTGAATTACGGAACAGATGGTGGCATCTATTCGGTCGCGGTCGCTGATGTAAACAAGGACGGCAAACCAGACCTCGTGGTGGGATACAACTGCTGCTGGAGATTGACCCACGACAGCCAAGTGGGCGTGCTACTGGGCAACGGCGACGGCACCTTCCGTTCACCGATCGAATACGATTCGGCCGGGCGACAGAGTTTTTGGATTGCGGTCGCGGATCTTAACGGCGACGGCAAGCCTGATGTAGTGGTCGCGAACGAGTGCATCAGCACAGGCTGTTCAGCAGGCCATGGGTCGGTGGGTGTTCTGCTCGGCAATGGCGATGGAACCTTCCAGAAGGCTGTCACTTACGCGGGCGGGAACCACACCTTTTCGGTGACGATCGCAGACGTGAACGGCGATGACAAGCCCGACCTTCTGCTCGCGGATTCCGGATCGGTAACGGGTACTGGGCAAGGCGTGAGCGTGCTGCTCGGCAACGGTGACGGTACCTTCCAACCGAGAGTGGTTTATGACCCTGGCGGGAATACTCCCGTAGATGTCGCGGTCGCGGACGTGAACGACGACGGCAAACCCGACCTGCTAGTTGCGAATAATGGCTCCGGCACGATCGGCGTGTTACTGGGCAATGGCGATGGCACCTTTCAGTCGTCCCAGACTTACGATACCCCTGGGTCTGCCTCAGTGGCCGTGGCGGATGTGAACGGCGATACTCGGCCGGACCTGGCAGTTGCGAACGGAGGCGCTGGCGGTGGCGTAGGTATTCTCTTGCACGTCGCGAAACCTACGACGACCACATTGCTATCTTCACTCAACCCATCCCTCGTTGGCCAAGCGGTGACCTTCACGGCGAAAGTGTCGTCAACATCCGGGACGATTCCTGACGGCGAATTGGTCACTTTCTACGATGGGACCACCGCGCTGACGTCGGTCGCGCTCGCCGACGAAACGGCCACGTTCACGACATCATCTCTCTCGGCGAAGGCCCACACCATCAAGGCGGCCTACGCCGGGGATGCATTCTTCAAGCCAAGCAAGCGGATGGTCAAACAAATAGTAAATAAGGACTCGACGACGACCTCCTTGACCTCAAGTCCAAATCCTTCGAACTTTGGTCAGCCTGTCACATTTACCGCGCAGGTGACGGGCACTGGCCCGTTTGCGCCAGCCGGCAAAGTGAAGATTTTCGACGGAACGACCGTGCTTGGGACGGCGATCATGAGCGGAGATATCGCGAAGCTTAGCAAGTCCATGCTGGATGTAGGTTCACACCCGATCACAGCTGAATACCTAGGGGACGATGCCAACAGCAAAAGCACATCCCCAGTCTTGAACCAGGTGGTGCAAAAATAAGCCATCCAAGAACAAGCGCATGGTTTGTAGTTGGACGGGTGGCCCATTCAAGCCCGATTTTGGCTTGAGTGGGGCGGTCAAGAGTCGGACCGGACCCGACCGAAAGACAGAAGGGGACGATTTCTTAACAACCCCACACAACGAACACCGCGTTGTGTGGGCCACCCCGCCCTTGTTGCTGCTCACTGTGTTCGTTTCGGGGCTTATCCCGGCCCGCCGAGCGGCGAAAGTCGAACCCATGGTAGCGCTGCGGTGTGACTAGTCGCATCGTGAATCCCTGAGCAAGATCTGCATCCAATCCAGGCGGGCCATGCCAACTACCTGGGAGCCTTGCTATTGCAACTATAAGCGTCCTCTAGCCTAGCCTGTTTCGACACCTTCTCCTGGGCTTGGGTGGATTTTATCTTGTGACACTCAATCTCACGGCTCCACATCTTGCGGGGCGAAGTGTGACGGGCGACATAATTGGAAACGCAACATATTTGGCAACGAGGCACGCTGACGGCTCCGGCCTGGCGGTGATTGGCACTGGCCTGCAGAGCCGCTATCCTGCCTTCAGTTCTGATAGCAGAACGATTTTCTTTAACGACAATATCGACTCATCGGCGGAGTTCATTTACAGCGTCAATGTTGACGGCACAAATCTCAAACAGCTTACGCAATCGAACTATGCCTATTGTCCGATGGTTCTGGGAAAGCTCGTGCTGTTTGAATCCACTGTCTCGCCGTCTTCGAACTATCAGATTTTCGACATGGCGGCGGATGGATCAGGCATGAAGCAACTCACGCATGACGCTGTCTCGGATGGGCTTTGTTTCTAGGGCCGTGATTTTTTGGCTTCTCTGTCACTTTGGACAGTTTGCAGAGCCGCCGTCCCTTTAGAAGATTGGCACAGGCAGTGGACAGAAAGGGCCGCCCATGTACTCGGAGAAGTCTGGGCGGCTTTTTTTTGCTTCACATGCGGCTCAGGGCGAAAAGAATTTCATAGAGTCGGTCGAGAAGAGCACAACTCGGGAATTCTGACGGGAGTGGAACGCTCAAAGCGCCGCGGTGAGTGAATCGCGTGTTCTCCTTTGGGTGATGAGTAGACGCCTGATCTTCGTTTGGTTTGTGGTGACCGCCTTGTACCCTTTGTCCCCGGCCTACGGTCAGTTCACGGACCCACACAATTACGACAATGGCCCCGTTGGAGTGAACCAGCTTGAGTTTGCTTATGGGTACGCGCACTCGAATGCATCAATTGACACTTCGCTCACTGTAATCGGAGCAAAGTTCAAACTGAACGAGGGATCAGTAACATACACACGATATTTTGGCCTTGTCCACCGTCTGTTCTGGGTGGAAGCGAGTGTTCCGATTGCCGGCCTGAGCGGAGGAATCAGTGGCACCACAATCAAGGGTTCGACCACTGGCACGGGCGATTCCAGCTACGCCGTGGCTACGTTGCTGAAGGGTGGCCCGGCAATCAGCATCTCTCAGTTCGACGACTATCACCCGACGACCACTGTGGGGTTGAGTCTCACGATTACCGCACCGACAGGTCAATACAATTCAAACAAAATTCTTAATCTTGGTTCCCACCGCTGGGCATTCAAGCCGGAATTCGCCGTTTCGCATCCGTTTGGGCCTGCGAAGAAGTGGCAATTGGATGCTTATGCAAATGCAGAGTTCTACACCGACAATACTGCTTACCGGGGGGTAGAGATCCTTCGCCAGGAGCCGCTACCCGGAGTGGAGGCACACCTTAGCTACTCTTTCAGCGAGAAGGTGTGGGCCTCTGCGGATACGCGTTACTGTTTTCGCGGCGATACGGTCCTGAATGGAGAGGATCAGGACAGTTCGCAACAGCATTTCACGATCGGCACCGAGGTGAATGTTTCACTCAACGACAAGAACTCCCTTGTGCTTGAGTTCGCGAAAGCGATCGTCCACCAAAATAGTCCCATCTATAAGGGCTTTGCCGTGAAGTACAGCTACAGTTGGGGGAGGGGCTACAAGTGAATCAGTTCTTGTGGAAGGCTGACTGTATGAAGGCCCCTGTTGAGGTTAGAGGCTCATCCCACCATCGATCAGCAGCTCAGCGCCGACCGTAAACGCCGCCTCATCCGAAGCGAGAAACACGACAGCATTCGCAATCTCACTTGGTTGTCCGAATCTTCCGGCGGGAATCTGCTTAACGAACGCAGCTCGCTCCTCCTCTGACCTTCCGGCATGAAGCGGTGTCATGATCGGTCCGGCGCTCACGGCGTTCACGCGAATGCCGCGCGAAATCAATTCACCGGAAAGCGTTTTCGTTAATGAGATCATTGCAGCCTTGGTTGCCGCATAAACGCTCGATGTTGGCATCCCGATGTGCGGGTTGACTGAACCGTTGATGACGATCGATGCTGGGTTCGCGAATATCGGCAACAATTCCTGAAGCAGAAAGTATGGACCCTTCACGTTCGTATTGAACGATCGGTCGAACGCCGCGGCGTCCCATTGGCCGATTGGTTTCAGTTCTGCAATCCCCGCATTGACGAAGAGGACATCCAGCTTTCCAAAACCCTTTCGGATTTCCTCGGCAACTTTGCGCTGGTCCGCCGCATCTCCCGCGTCGGACTCGATAACGATTACATCGCGCAGTTCCTTGCGGGCCGCATCCAAGCCTGCGCTGTTGAGGCCAGTAATCGCGACTCGCGCCCCTTCTTGCAAGAATCGGCGAGCAGTTTCGAGTCCGATCCCGCTGGTCCCACCCGTGATCAGAGTGCGTTTTCCCTGGAGTCTTGGCATGACTAGAAGATTCTATACAAGGAGTCGATTGGACGGATGTTCGAGCTGAAAACCGGTTTGTCCGGCACAGCGGCTAGCCCAGATCCTCCCTTGACGAACGACAACCCTGAGATCAACGATCTTTAGCGATGAAAGCCCAGATAGACCCGTCCATTGTCTCTCGCGCTCAGGGATGCTTGCTAGGGCAGCTTGCGGGCGACGCATTGGGCAGCATGGTGGAGTTTCGTACGGTAGAAGAAATCCGGCGCGAGTATCCGCAGGGGTTGCGCGAACTGGCAGACGGCGGAACGTGGGGCACAATTGCAGGGCAGCCCACGGATGATTCCGAAATGGCGCTCGCATTGGCGCGGATGCTGTGCGCGCGGGCAACATATGATGCCGCTGAAGCTCGAAAGGCCTATGTTTTCTGGCTAGAGTCCGGTCCCTTCGACTGCGGAAGCACTGTTTACTCAGGTCTTCGAGGCCGACCCAATGCAAAGAGTCAAGCCAATGGAGCGATGATGCGGATCAGTCCGTTGGGAATCTTCGGGGTCAACTATGACTTGCAGCAGGTGGCGGGGTGGGCTCAACAGGATGCAGCCTTGACCCATCCCCACCCGGTCTGCCTCCAGGCGAATGCGCTGTTTGCGATGGCGATCACGCGTGCCATCGCGACTGGCGCCGGATCCGAGGACCTATTTCGTCAGATCCAAATCTGGGCACGGGAGATGAATGCCGAGCGCTCGCTCGTGGAGTCCATTACCGCTGCGGCCACTGCCCCGCCGAACGACTATGCTGCTCAGCAAGGCTGGGTCCTCATCGCGTTTCGCAATGCGCTGTGGCAAATGCTGCACGCGGCGAATCTCGAAGATGCGGTGAGCGATACGGTCATGCGCGGTGGCGACACGGATACCAACGCGGCCATCGTTGGCGCGTTGCTCGGCGCGGTTCACAGCCGTGATGCGGTCCCTGCACGTTGGGCTAAGACGTTGCTCAATTGCCGGCCGGCGGCGGTCGAGCCCCACGTGCGACATCCCCGACCGGAATGCTTCTGGCCCGTGGATGTTCTGGAGTTGGCCGCCCAGCTCGTTGCAATGGGAAACAACTTTGGGTGACCCGCCTTAGCGATCTGTTCAATACTTACCCAGCCATGTCTTGAAAAGCGCGAGCCGTCGGGGACCCTGCGTAGAGGGATCAACGAGGGCCGCTCCAGGGACTTCTCACCAAAGTGAGTCCTTGCAATATCGGTTATCATCCATACTCCCGTCGAAGAATTCACGGGTCACCGACCGGTTCGAGTTATGGGGGAAACAGCCCACGCTGCGCAACAAGTGCGGGAGGAGCTAGCGAGTCATGTTGAGCTTGCGCCTGCGGCTGCCTGGAAGCCGAAGTTCAATCCCTGGGTAATCGCTGCCTGCGTCGCCCTGGCTGCGTTTATGGAGGTGCTCGACACGAGCATCGCCAACGTAGCGCTGCCGTACATGGCAGGCAGCCTGGGAGCCAGCAATGACCAGAGCACGTGGGTTCTAACTTCCTACCTCGTTTCAAACGCGATTGTGCTGCCCATCAGCGGGTGGTTCGCGAGCGTCCTGGGCCGCAAGCGGTTCTTCATGAGCTGCCTTGCGATTTTTACGGTGAGCTCGCTGCTGTGCGGAATCGCACCAAGCCTCAGTGCCATCATCTTTTTCCGTATTTTGCAGGGGGCGGGCGGTGGCGGCCTTCAGCCTATGGCGCAGGCGATCCTCGCGGACACGATTCCTCCTCATCAACGCGGCTTGGCCTTCGCCCTCTATGGAGTGACGGCCATCATTGCACCAACCATCGGTCCAACGCTCGGGGGCTGGATCACGGATAACTATTCGTGGCGCTGGATCTTCTTCATCAATTTGCCGGTTGGCATTATCACCTTACTGCTCGTGTCGCGCCTGGTCGAGGATCCCCCGTGGCTAAAACGCACGCAAGGCGCCGGCATCAAGTTCGACTACATCGGATTCGGCCTTCTCGCCATAGGCATTGGCTCGTTGCAAGTGATGCTCGACAAGGGTCAGGAGGACGACTGGTTCGGATCGCATTTCATTCTGACGTTGGCGATCCTTGCAGGTGTAGGACTTGTCTGCTGCGTGCTGTGGTCGTGGTTTCAGGAGCGCCCCATCATCGATGTGCGACTCTACAAGAACCTAAACTTTCTGAGTGCGAACGGCATGATGTTCGTTCTCGGCATCCTACTGTTTTCGAGCCTCGTCATGATGCCGTTGTACCTGCAATCGTTGATGGGGTACACGGCGGAATCGGCTGGCCTGGTGCTTTCTGGAGGTGGGCTTCTGCTGCTGTTCCTGATGCCAGTCGTCGGAGTGCTCTCGTCGAAGGTGGAGGCCCGATACATCATCGCGTTCGGTTGGGGAGCTCTTGCGATCGGCATGTTTATTTCGAGCCAGCGTCTTGATCTCGACATCAGTTTTGCAAGCGCCAGCACGTTGCGGATGATCCAGGTCTTTGGGCTCGGATTTCTGTTCGTGCCGATCAACCTGGTTTCCTACGTCGGAATGCCGGTGGAGAAGAGTGGTAGCGTCGCCGGGCTGGTCAACTTCATGCGAAACATCGGCAGCAGCGTGGGAACATCGCTCGTGACAACGTTGATCGCGCGTCGAGCTCAGGTTCATCAGGTATACCTCGGCGCCCACATCTCGCCAGGGCATCCCGGAGTGGAAGCAGCAGCTAAAGGTTTAGCAGCGCGCCTGGTTGCCTCGGGAGTGCAGGTCGAGCATGCCATGCAGATAGCCAACGGTTTGCTTTACCGAAATCTGATTGGCCAGGCAACGGTCTTGGCATATCTAGATACGTTTCTCGTTCTTTCGGGGGCGTCGGCGATCATGTTCGTTCTTTCGTTTGCATTAAAGAGGAACCAGCCCGGTAGCGGACCTGTGAGGATGGAATGAGGATGGAATAATAAGGAGTTGAGGCGAAATCGCGGCTACGTCGCAGTCAAGTTCGCCAGGTACATTTGGCTCAGCGAAGGAGAATTTTTGATCCGGGTGATTACGATCGAGCGGGAGTACGGTTCCGGCGGAGCTGAAATCGCGAGCGAACTGGCACAGCATCTTGGCTGGAAGCTGTGGGATCAACTCTTGACCAACGAAATCGCCCGGCTGCTGGAGTGCGATTGCGGCGCCGTCGAAAAACACGAGGAGAAACGTGATCCGCTGTATTACCGGCTACTCAAAGGGTTCTTGCGAGGCAGCTATGAAGGCAGTGTTCACGCTCCCCACGCGAAAATCGTCGATACCGAGTGCATCCGGGAAGTAGCTGAGAAGGTGGTGAAGGGCGCGGCAGAAGCGGGGAACTGCGTGATTGTTGGGCGCGGATCAGCTTACTACCTGCAGAATCGAAGCGATGCGTTCCACACCTTTGTCTACGCACCATTCGAGGAAAAGGTTCGGCGACTGGAGGCGGGAGGCAAGAACCAGGAGGAAGCGTTGGAGCTTGCTGAAACGGTTGACCGTGATCGCGCCGACTTCATCATGCAGTACTTTGGCGTGGAGTGGCCGGATCGCCACAAGTTTCACTTGATGGTGAATTCCACGATTGGGCAAAAGGCAGCCGTCGATACCATCCTGAAAAGCATCGATCTTTTGGATAAAGCAGTGAAGCACTAGGAAGTAATTCTCACTCACGCTGATGCGAGCACTATTGCGGAAGTTCGGAGAACAGAGCGACGTCGAATTTTGAATAATATTTTTTGACGTCTCCAGCCCCGTACTTCCCTCGAAACTTTTCGACTACAGAGGACACCTCTTTCGCGTCGGTGATGGGAGTGGGCTTCAGTTCTGCCTCCGCGTTGCCAGCCTTGATCCGGAGCGAGGGATTCTTGAGGAAGTTCTTGTACCACTGTGTGTCCGAGCCCTGCACCGGCAGAAGATAAATCTTGTCATCGTCCGAGACGAACCAGACCGGGTTGGAGATGGTGCGTCCGGATTTTCTTCCGATCACGGAAATTGTGATTTCGCGATGGCGCGAAAGGCGGTCGGTCAGGTCGTTCTTCTGCTTTGCCATATGGACTCCGTGATGAAAGCTAGCTTCTAAGATGCTTGTTTCCTTGTTGCGTTGTCCTTTTGCGCCGTCGATGTGCTGGGCAGTTGATTGTCGTGTGTGAGTTTATGCCGCCCCTACGGGGCTCGCGTCGACTTGGCAGCTTACCCAGCGCTTACGCGCTGGGCCATGTATGTTTCGCTCCTCCGGAGCTCTGTTTTGCCGGCTACGTCACGTTTCCAAAGGCGAGCTTCTCACCCAATGCGTTAAAGCTTGCGGTTCTGGCGTTCGGAACCGCTAACGTCCTTCACGACTTCGAGAGCATTTCTTTTGCGATCATGATGGCGCTCATCGCATTCGGCCACCCCGAATAGAAAGCGAGGTGTGTGATGGTCTCAATCAGTTCTTCCTTGCGGACTCCGTTCTCCACGGCTCTGCCAAGATGAAATCGCAACTGGTCCGGACGATTCAGCGCGACGAGAGCAGCCACTGTAATCAGACTGCGATCTCGCTTAGAAAGCTCCGGACGTTCCCAGACATCGTCGAAGAGCACGCGGTCAGTCAAATCGACGAGCTTGGGCGCGAAGTCGCCGATCATCTTCTCGGCCGCCGAGGGTTCTCTTCTCATACGTTGGCTCCATCACGGCAAGGGCAGCGTGGGACATCTCGATCGGTTGCTCAATCCCGCTTTGCGAAGCAGGCTCGGCCGGCACGGCATTGTCGTGGTTCGACGAGTTGGTCGTCGGGGCCGGAAGCGCCCATGGTTTGCAGACACCAATAGGCAGCCGTGCTCGAACCTCCCTGTTGCCAGCCTTGGTATCCGCTCGCGTTGCCGTAGGCCGTCTTGGTCCGGATGTAGCGACAAACCTCGGGCAGTTGGGCCGGATCGGGAGTGTCGACTTCGGGTTCATCCATGAATTCGCGCATCACGCCACCTGCCCTGCGGCAAGGATGGTGCGCCGCACCACGGCCTCGAACATTGGGATCTTGTACGCGTTCTGCGAGCGTGGCGTGGCGCCTTGCACTGCAGCCGCGGCCGCTTCGCGCGCGCTTTGCTCGTTCAGCGGTTTGCCGAGCAAAGCTTTCTCTGCTGCGGTCGCGCGCCATGGAACTGGAGCGGCGGCGCCGAGCACGATCGATGCCTTGCTCACCACGCCGTTGCGCGGCTCGAGCACAACAGCGACTTCTGCTAGTGGCCAGTCGAAGGACTCCTTCTGTCCCACCTTTGTATAGGCGGAGCGGGCAGCGTCGGAGGGAGCAGGCACGCGAACTTCGGTGAGGAATTCGTCGGCCTTGAGTACATGCTCCCGGGTGACGTCGGTCTCCGGGCGGACGAAAAGATCGTCGAGCGCGATCTCGCGGGATCCACCTTTCCCCTTTGCAGTGACCTTTGCGTCGAATGCGGTGAGGGCACAGGCCGCCGCTGAGGGGTGAACAATCGCGCACACTTCGTTATCGAAGATGGCGTGATATTCGTTCTCGCCTTCCTGGGCGTAACAGTGATCGCCGCCCTTGCGGAGGCAATGGAACTGGTCACTGCGGAAGTACCAGCAGCGCGGCCTTTGCAGCAGGTTTCCGCCCACGGTCGCCATGTTACGAATTTGAGGCGTAGCGGCTTTCAGCGCTGCATCGGCGAGAGCGGTATAGCGCTGGCGGATTATCGGGTGATCGGCAATCGTCGCGAGCGTCACCATTGGTCCGATGCGAAGCCAGCCGGACTCTTCTTTCACATAATCCAGTCCGGAGATGGTCCGAATGTTGACCAGGCGCGCAGGCGAGTCGAGTCCCTCCTTGAGCCGATCCATGAGGTCGACGCCGCCTGCCTTAATAAGGACATTGTCGTTGAGCTGGCCGATGGCATCATCGATAGAGCGAGCATTGGACCATTCAAAGCGGGCAATCACGCGACACCTCCTTGCTTCACTTTTCCGAGCGCAGAAAGCACGCGCGCGGGCGTCATAGGCAATTCGTACATACGAACGCCGGTGGCGTTGTACACGGCGTTGGCAACCGCGGCGGCACCCGGAATCTTGGCCGGCTCCCCGATGCCACCCGCGTCGGTCGAACTGCGCGCCTGATAGTTCTCGATGAAGTGCACCTCGATCTGCGGCACATCCTTCGCACCGATGACCTTGTACTCCTCGAGGTTGGGGTTAACCATGATTCCGGTGTTGCGGTCGAGGCGGCGATCCTCATAGAGCGCGTACGAAATGGCTTGCAGGATCCCGCCATTCACCTGGCTTTCGAGACCGAGAGTGTTCATCGGGCGCCCGCAATCGTGCACGGCGACGACGCGCTCCACTCGAATGATGCCGGTCTCGGTATCGACGGCAACTTCGGCGAACTGCACGCCGCCGAGGAATATCGCTTCGCGCTTGCCGTACTCGGGACTGCGTTGCGCGGTGGCGGACACGGTTTCTGTGCGCATTGCCGCCGCAGCTTTCTTGAACGTCTCCGATTTTCCGGAATTGCTCGTAACCTTGCCATCTGCCAGCACGAGTGAAGCCTGCGGCACGTGCCATCCCGAGGCCACCTCTTTGACGAAATTTTCCTTCGCCTTATAAGCAGCATTGCGAACCGCAGGTGTGATCGAGGTGGTTGTCATGCTTCCGCCGGAGGGCGGTCCGGGCGGCGACTGTGTGTCTCCGACACGCACGATGATGTCGCGCGGCTGCAGTCCGAGTTCTTCGGCTACGACTTGCGCGACGACGGTCTTGATTCCGCCGCCGATATCCTGCACGGCCGAGAGAGCTTCGACCGAACCATCCTGGTGGATGCGGACCTCGCAGGCGGAGTCCATGCTGTTGATGCGATACCAGACCGCCTGCGCGACACCTACGCCATGCTTTACAGGTCCGGGATCGCTGCCGGGCTTACGGCGCTTTTGGGCCCAGCCGAACTTCTCCGCTCCAATGCGGCGCTCTACCCGTCGCGCGGTACTGGGATCGTTCTTGTCCATGAACTCGAGAACATCGATGCCAAGCTTTTCGGCAAGCGCATCGATCGTCTGTTCGAGGCCAAAGGCACCTTGAGGATGTCCCGGGGCCCGCATGGCGGCGCCGGGGCCGGCGTTGGTGAAAACGTCGTACTCCTCCGTGAGAACGTTGGGACACTCATAGATATTCTGCGCGGGGCCGGCGGTTCCGGCTCCGGTGCCGACACCGGCAGTGCCGTAGCTGACCCACTTCAATGCTTGCAGCTTGCCGTCCTTGTCGGCGCCAGCTTTCACATAGATGTGAGCATCGGGGCGATTGCCTGTAGCCCACTGCTCCTCCTTGCGATCGCAGAAGAGGCGGACAGGAGCACCCGTCTTTTTCGACAAATGTGCAGCCACCGCGCCGGGATTACTCGCGCCGAACTTCGCACCGAAGCCTCCACCCATGTATTCGGTTATCACACGGATCTTCGCTTTCGGCAGGTTGAAGATCTCGGCCAATTCGTCGCGCACACTCATCGTGCCTTGCGTGGAAGCGTAGACGGTCAAGCCGTCCGGTTTCCAGTCGGCAACGAGACCATGGGTCTCAAGCGCCGAGTGAGTTTGCACCTGGGTACGGTACTCGGCCTCGACGATGGCCGCCGATGCCGCGAATCCTTTGTCGGGGTCGCCCTTCGGTCCACTCCCATGACGCCCCTCGTTCGGACCGCGAACATTTCCTTTTTGTGCCACATTGCTGGGTCCGCCTCCACCTCCGGCGGAGCCTTTTTCAACAGCGGGAGCTGGAAAGACAACCGGGGAGTTGGGCTCGCGAGCTTTGTCGAGATCGACGACGAAAGGCATGGTCTCGTACTGGATCTTGACCAAATTCGCAGCTTCCAGCGCGGCGGCGGGCGTAGTCGCGGCTACGGCGGCGATCGGTTGACCTGCAAAGCGCACGATTGGATAACGCGAGGCAATCTCTTTCGATTTGTCCTCGAGTTCGGCCTGTCCGAGTACGTTCTCGAGCACATGGACGGCTTTGACGCCGGGATACTTCTCGGCCGCCGATGTGTCGATCGAGGTGATTTTCGCGTGCGGAACTGTCGAGTTCACCAGGCGCGCATAGAGCATTCCGGGCAAGTAGACGTCGGTAGGGTATTTCGCCGCGCCAGAGGCTTTGAACGGTCCATCGTAGCGGGGCACGCGCTTGCCGATCACTTTCAGGTCGGCATTGGGCGGTAGTTGAGGTGGCTCATCGAGTGGCACATTCCGCTCGATCTTTTTCAATCCTTCAGAGGATTCAGGGATGCCAATCAACAATTCAGCGGCGCGTGTTTCCGCGTGGCCTGCCGTTGCAGTTGGGGCCGCTTTTTTCTGCACGGTCTTCGCTTCGTCTTTTGGCGCTTCTTTCTTCGTATCTTGAGCGATCGGAGTCATGGCTTATGCTCCTTTCCGCGAGCGGGCTGCTGCCAGCGCTGCTTCTACTACCTTGGGGTAGGTTCCGCAGCGGCAGATGTTGCCGCTGATAGCCTGCTGCACGTCGGCTGTGGTCGGATTGGGATTGCGATCGAGCAGGGCGGCGCAGCTCATCACCATGCCCGGTGTGCAGTAACCACACTGCATACCATCGTGTTCGACAAACGCCGCCTGCACCGGATGCAGATGATCCGGAGTGCCGAGTCCTTCGATGGTCGTGATCTTGGCGTCCACCGCATCGAGCGCGAAGGTCGTGCAGGAATTGACCGGTTTTCCGTCGAGCAGAACGGTGCAGGCCGAACAGGATCCGCGGTCGCAGACGATCTTGGTTCCGGTGATATGAAGTTCGTGACGGAGGGTCTCGGCCAGTGTCGTGCGCGGTTCAACCGAGACACGCTTAACCACGCCGTTGATGTTCAGCGAAATGCTTGTGGCACCGGGTCCGATCACCGATGAGGGCGCCTCAGTGGCGTGCCCCAGTAGTCCGGCATTCAGAACGGCGGTGCCAGTCGCGGCCACACCCGCACCTCTTAGAAATGAGCGTCGTGAGAAGCCATGGGAGTTGTCGGGGGAAGGGTCTTTGCGTTTCGACATACGACCTCCACTTCGAAGCTTGCCGTTATTCTATTCCCGTTACGGGAGTTGTGTTTGATGCGGGTCCTGGTGGGTGTTGCGACATTTGGATGTTTCTCTGGATGCCAAGGGACGCGGACTCGTTGCCATCCGATTAGCCCGAGTCCGTCCATGTGTTCGATTTCTATAATAAAGAGTGTTCTAGAACAGAGCGTGCTCATCGACCTGTCAGTTGTTCGATCTGTTCGGGATAGCGTGCGCCCTCAATCGAAATCTTTGATGCAGCGTTATCGATGTCGCGAAGATCGCTCGGGGTGAGTTCAACGGAGACCGCTCCAATGTTCTCTTCCAGGCGGTTGAGCTTGGTCGTCCCAGGGATGGGGACAATCCAGGGCTTTTGCGCAAGCAGCCAGGCGAGGGCGATCTGAGCGGGTGTCGCCTTCTTGCGTTCGGCGATTTTGCCCAACAGATCAACCAGCGATTGATTCGCCTTGCGAGCCTCCGGCGTGAAACGAGGCAGGATGTTGCGAAAGTCGTTGCTATCGAGGGGAGTGCTGCCGGTCAATTTTCCTGTCAGGAAACCTCTGCCCAACGGGCTGTAGGGAACGAAGCCGATGCCGAGTTCTTCGAGTGTCGGCAATATTCCGGTCTCAGGCTCACGAGTCCAAAGCGAATATTCGCTCTGCACGGCGGTCACAGGTTGCACGGCATGTGCGCGACGGATGGTCTTTGTCGAGGCTTCCGAAAGACCGAAGTGTTTAACCTTGCCCTGCTGGATGAGGTCCCTGACGGCCCCAGCGACGTCTTCGATCGGAACGTCGAGGTCGACGCGGTGCTGATAGAAGAGATCGATGGCATCGATCTTCAAGCGCTTGAGCGAGTCTTCGGCGACCTGCTTGATACGCTCCGGCCGGCTATCGAGGCCGACGTATCCGGGTTCTCCATTGGGCTTCAACTTGAAACCGAATTTCGTGGCGATCAACACCTTGTTGCGCAGTGGAGAAAGGGCCTCGCCAACGAGTTCCTCGTTCGTGAACGGACCATAGACCTCCGCCGTGTCGAAAAATGTGATGCCGCGGTCAACGGCTGCGCGGAGCAGGGAGACCATTTCTTTCTTGTCGGCTGGCGGGCCGTAGCCAAAGCTCATACCCATACATCCGAGCCCGAGGGCCGACACTTCCAGATTACTTTTTCCAAGTTTGCGTTTCTGCATTTGCTGCTCCTTCTTAACTGTCTTAGATAGCGTTTGGGTCGTTATGATGCCGCTCTTTCACGTTTCTGTTCGCGCCAGCGAGCGGGCGGGTGCCCGCACCGAAATTCCCGGACGAAAGCGTTGCGAGTCCGATTGGATGGTAGGCTCAGTCTTGTTTTCTGTTCCGAGCAGAAGGCTGATTGCAGGGTTGGTGCTATCTCCGAGGGCGCGCCCGAGCGCAAAGAGTTCCTCGGTTTTGAGAAGCACGCAAGGCTGAGCAGGGAATGCTTCGGGAAGTCCAGCGCGACGGAAAACGCCGAGGCACGCACTTCAAGTTCTTCCATTCTCAAAAAGTTGCTACCCGAGAAGCGAAAGTGTCCATTCATTCAGTAGTCCGGTCGCAGGGCTGCCCTTATGGCATAGGTTTAGTCTAGTCCGGTTGTCCGTGTTCCGATATGCAGGAGGCGCCATTCTGCATCAAAATACGGCAGGGAAGCGTGGGTTGGCCCTCCTTGAAGCGCCGCATTTCGAAATCGTGACCGCAGGAGGTCGACTGAATCTGGCCTTCGGAGCGGCGTAGCCTCGTTACGGAAGTTATTCACTCCCGCGATATTTCACGACAATTTCGTTGCCGCGGGGAAGTCCACGACCGCAGACTGGCAACAGTGCCGCCCGTTTCCTGGGCGTCCGTCGCCATTGCGGATTGTGAGACGATCGTCATGTCGAGTGCTGGAGTGAAACCGGCGGCTACGCCAACCGAAATTCCTGACAAGCCTTCCGATGGGCATCCGGCCCTTCGGCGCAACCTTGTTCTGGGGTTGCTATTGCTCGGGGCGACTCTAGTCCTTTATCACCGGGTAGCTCAGAACAACTTCGTTAACTACGACGACGATCGGTATGTGCTGACGAATGCGCATGTGCGCGCGGGTCTGCAAGGCAGCACGATTTCATGGGCGTTCAAGTCTTTTGAGCAGGCGAACTGGCATCCGCTGACGTGGATCTCGCACGCCATCGATTGTCAGCTTTTCCAGGTGAATCCGGTCGGACACCACTCAACCAATGTGCTGCTGCACGCGCTGAATGCGTTGCTGCTCTTCCTTATTTTCCAGCGGTTCACGGGATCGACGGGACGGAGTTTGATGGTGGCAGCGTTGTTTGCTGTGCATCCGATCAACGTGGAGTCGGTGGCGTGGGTCGCGGAGCGCAAGAATGTTCTCTGCATGTTTTTCAGCCTGCTGGCAGTAGGCGCATACGGGTGGTATGTCCGGAAACCTGGCATAGGCCGATATCTGGCAGTGACGGCGCTCTTTGCGATGGCGCTGATGTCGAAGCCGATGGCAATCACGCTACCGTTTGTGTTCCTGCTGCTCGACGATTGGCCGCTCGGAAGAATGCGGATTACGAGCGGATTGGCAGGCACCGCAGGATCTTCGGGCGAGGTCGATGCTGCGCAGAAGAAGGTTTCTTTCGCATGGCTATGCTGGGAAAAACTGCCGCTGCTGGCACTATCCGCTGGCAGCGCTGTGATGACGATGATCGCCCAGGGAGGCGCCGGCGCCGTGGTAAAGACGGCGACGCGGCCGTTCTCAGTTCGACTCGAAAACGCGATCCTCTGCTACGCGCGATATGTCGGGAAGGCGATCTGGCCGTCGAATCTAGCGGTGTTGTATCCGAATCCCCACGCCTTACCTCTATGGCAAGTCGCAAGTGCCGTGGCGTTCTTAGCGGCAATCACCGCATTGGTAGTGAGGTATCGCGTACACCGCTATCTGCTGGTGGGGTGGTTGTGGTTTGTTGGAACGATGGTTCCGATGATCGGACTGGTACAGGTAGGTAATCAGGCAATGGCGGACCGCTATGCGTATCTTCCATTCGTAGGGCTGTTCGTCATGGTGGTTTGGGGGGTAGCCGACGTTGCGAGTTCAAGAAACGTTCCCGCGAAATACATCGCAGCTGTGGGAAGCATCGTGACTATCGCGTTCTCTATTGTCACCTACGGCCAAGTGAGCTACTGGCACGATGATTTGAGCTTGTGGTCGCACACGCTGAGCGTCACTAAAAATAACTTTGTCGCCGAAAACAACTTTGGTGCGTCACTGGCGCGGCAAGGGAAGGTCGAGCAAGCGATCGTACACTTCCGCAGAGCCGCAGAGCTCGAGCCCGGCGATGCCGGAAGCCGGTTGAACCTGGGAGTATACGCACAGCAGCACGGCGATGCGAAACAGGCGATCGTGCAATATGAATCAGCATTAGAGCTGACCAACGACATCCCGATTCGAACCTCGGCCTATGCGAATCTAGGTACGGTTTACTACTCGCAGCGGGATTTTGCGCACGCGAAGGAAAATCTCGAAGCCGCCATCAAGCTCGGCGGGGCGTTTCCAGTCGCATTCGTTGAACTGGGAATCATTGCCCAAAAGACCGGGGACTGGGATGGCGCAGTATGGCGGTACGGACAGTTGTTGCAGATGCAGCCGAGCGACGTTGCGCTGCTACTCGTGGCGCAAGCACTAGAGCATCAGGGAAAGACGAATGAAGCGCAGCGCGCGCGGGAGCAGGCTTCCATAGTTTCGAAGAATATCGAACAGGCGCAAAAGATTGTCGATCGACTCTTGCAGTAACCCTCTCTGCAGGTCAATCCCAGCTTTTCGGAATATTCACATACGAGCGATCGAGTTCCGCGACAGATGAGCAGCCGAGCAATCGAAGCGTGCGATCAAGATCGGCGCGGAGAATTTCGATAGCACGAACAACGCCAGCTTCACCGGCTGCGGCAAGCCCGTAGGCATAAGCTCGCCCGCAGAGCACGGCGCGAGCGCCAAGGCAGAGCGCCTTCGCGATGTCCGTGCCGCGACGCACGCCGCCGTCCATGAGCACTTCGACCTGACTATTTACCGCCTTCACAACTTCCGGTAGTGCACGCAAGGAAGAAGGAACGCAGTCGAGTTGGCGCCCGCCATGGTTGGAAACGGAGATGGCGGCGACGCCCGCATCGATCGCACGCAGCGCATCGTCGGCAGTTAGAACTCCTTTCACCATGATCGGCCCACGCCAGTGCTGACGAATCCATTGGAAATCGGCCCATGTGACGGCCGCAGCAGCCAGAGCGGCAGTGACGTCGACCAGGGGCATAGGACCTTGGCCGGGAATCACCACATTGGGAAGTCCGGGAAGGCCGCCATCGAGGAAGAAATCCGCGAGCCAGCGAGGATGCGCGAGAACATCCGGGAGGAAGGGAAGCTTCTGAAGCACGTTGCCGCCGATAAGTTCCTTCATGCCGTTGCGGTAGTCGCGTTCGCGAATGCCGGCAACCGGAGTGTCGATGGTGACAACGAGCGCGGAGAATCCGGCGTTGCGGGCGCGATCGATCGCAGCTTCGGCGGCCGCCCGTCCTCCGAGCAGATAAAGCTGATAGAAGACGGGACCAGCCGAGGCAGCTTTCACGTCTTCGAGACGGTGTCCGGAAATCGTGGAGAGTATGTACGCGGTGCCAGCGCTGCCGGCGGAGCGGGCGGCAACAACTTCGCCTCCGGGATGCATCAAGCGGCTGTATCCGACAGGAGCTAGCAGGAAGGGAAGAGAAAGGTCGCAGCCGAGAACGCGCGTGCACAGGTTGCACTCGGCAAAGGCAACAGCGTGACGCGGTCGAAAAGTGACATCGTCGTAGACTCGGCAATTTTCATGCAGCGTGACCTCGCCTTCGGCGCCACCGTCGAGATAGTCAAAGACGGCTTTCGGCAAACGTCGACGCGCCACCGGGCGGAAGTCCGCGATGGAAACGATGTGAGGCGAGTCAACGGAACCGGATGAGCGCTTCATGCAGCGTTCTGGTCGAAGAGAGCCGAACGCAAGGAATGGTACCACCGGGGAAAACCAAGGAAGCAAAGGACTTTTCGATCGGTCAGAGGCCTCCCTTGGACCTGATCTTCCGTGACCTCGGAAGTGCGCTCTGTGGTTGCTAAGCTCGGGCTGAGTTCGAGGAGATCACTTTGCCCGCAACCGGTTCCAAACCTACTGTGAAGATTCTGTACGGGGAATTGGATGAAGAGGTATTGAGTTCGCAAGCCGCCGAAATGAAAAAGGCCGGCCATCATGTAACAACAGCAGTCGGCCGCCATGCCGTGCAGGACGCGCTCAAGCGCGACGCGTTTGATCTGGTGATTCTGGGATCGACCCTGACAAAGGATGACCGCCATCACCTGCCCTACATGGTTAAGAAGGCGCACGAGGGAACCAAGGTCCTGATTATGCATGCCAGCAGCCGGCATCACGAAGTGGATGCAACAATCGATGCGAATACGAGCATGCAATTTGTGCTGGAGAAGATCGCACGCGTGATGTCGCAGCAGACAGTTTCGGTGTAAGAAGCGTGAATTTGTCGAGGCGGGAACTCGAAAGAGTTTCCGCCTTTCTATTTGTGGAAATCGCCAAGAGAGCTGGAAAAGCCGCGCAAATAAAAAGGTCTGGCCGATACGGAGAGAGACGCACCGGCCAGAGTTCCAGGTTTATTCAGAGTTGCCCCGCTGGTCTGTACTAACTGCCGCGAGCTTGCCAAATAGGCCGTGTGATTCGTCTTTAGGTCCGGCCGTGAAATAGAGTTCCGTGGCCAAACCGGAATTTGCGCTGTTCGCACCGAAGCTGAGGGCCCATAGGCCGTCGATCCAGATGGGCGCGCCGGTTGCGTCGACCAACTTGCCTTCGAACTTCCCGCTGAATGTGTTGAATGCGAGGACGTTTCCGTCGCCGAAATTGCCGATGATCAGACGATGGCTGAAGGAGCCAAAGTCTCCTGGGGCGAGTGCGATCCCCCATGGTGCGTTGAGGAAGCTTCCATGTTGCAGGCGAAGCAAGAGATTGCCGTCGAGGTCGAATACGTCAACATAACCGAGTCCGGCGCCATGATCCTCATCGCCTTCCCCGGGCATGCGCCGGGCAAAGGTAACGACGATACTGCCGCCAACGTTCTGAATCCCAAACGGAGCGTAGTTCTTGGGCAGTTCAGTGTCCTGGAATGCGTCGCGCGGAAGGAAGTGGAAGTTCCCGTTGTACATTTCCACTTTGCCTGACGCGAAATTGGTGACGTAAAGCCGTTGCGCGCCTCCCTTGAGAGTCGCCAGGGCGCACCCCTTGTAGATCGCACCGTTCTTGGAGTTGTCCACCTTAATAACCGCGGTGGTTGGGTTGACATTCGGATTCCAGCCGGAGATGGTGCCGTCTTCCGTTACGAAAAGGAAGATGGCGTGTTGATCTGGCCCAACGTTAAAGGAGTTGACGGCGTAATTGAAAACGGTGCCTGTGGGAGTGGAGGTGCCAGAGTTTCCCATTGGCGCAGGAATGGTAACGACGAGCGACTGCGGCACGCCATTGAGATCGTAGAGTGTGGATAGGCCGGTGCCATTGTCGGCTACCCACCACGGAGAACCTGAGGAACGCGACAAGCCCCATGCGTTGACTAGATGTGGATCGATGTTGGGTGCGGGAGATACTTTTGCATCATCGGTAGCGAGATCGGTTCTGGTGTAGTGCTGTGCCAAAAGCGGGGTGGCAAGCAGGCCGAGGCTGGAGACAAGTGTGATCGCGATGATCACACAATTCGACATTTTTCGCGACATGCCTTTACCTCCTGGGGGAACTGCAGCCGAAACGTGTCTTGAACGGTAGCGGCGCGTGCTCGTTGATGCCGCAGAGCGTAGTGCCGGTTGGCGCGAAAACTTGTCACAAGTTTGTCAAGGAATTGGCAGAGGTTCGTGACATACGAAGAGGATGGGGGACTGGCGCCGCGTCTAGCGGGCCGATGGTAAGCAAAATCAAAATGGGCCGCCAGCCAAGAAGCGGTGACTTTTCCTTGGCTATCGGCCCATTCGATCCTGAAGCGGATCGGAGGTGATGTATCTATCGTAAACCCTGTGGACGGCTTGTCAAGAACTACTTGTTTTCAAATTGGGAGGAAGACCCCCGCGGAGGGAGGCCGTCTCGGATTGACACGAATCCCGCCAGAGTGTTAGTTTTAATAGTTTTAGAAGCCGCTAAACTCCCGATAAGATCAGCAAACAATGGAACAGACGCTCCGACAACTTGGGGAATTACTGCTCGGAGCCATACCTACAGTTATCCTCCTCGGCCTGCTCTGCGGACTCTACACTTTCCTGGTCCATAAGCCGCTAATGGCGGTTCTGGCGGAGCGGCGTGCCCGGACCCAAGGCGCGATGGAAAAAGCACGTGCCGATATCGCTACCGCCGAGGCGCGCACCGCCGATTACGAGCAGCGACTTCGCGAAGCGCGCATGAAAGTGTTCAAAGACCAGGAAGCGCGACGACAGACGGCGATGCAAGCTCGAACCGAGGCGGTTGCGCAGGCTCGCGATCGGGCGCAGGCGCAAGTGAAAGAGGCGCGGGCGTCCATTGAGAAAGATCAGCGGGAAGCAATGACGAAGCTCGAAGCTGAAGCCTCGCGTTTGGCAACTGAGATTGTCAGAACAGTGCTGCGTCCGGTCTCAGCGGCGCAAGGGACGAGTGTGCGATGACTTCTAAAATCAGGGCATACCGGTTCCGCTCGCTCGCCATGATCGCCATTCTGGTGATACTGGCTGCGGGAGTTTTCGTCCGTGCGCAGGAACAGTCTCCCGCTCAGAATCAGACACAGACGCAAGATCAATCGCAGACGCAGGGTGATCACAAGCACGAGAGCATTGGCGGCCAACTGGCCAAAGAGGAACGCGAAGCGACAGGTGAGGACCAAGAAGAGAATGGGAATTTGAAACACTCCACGCTGGTGAAGAAGTTTGCCCAGTTCGTGGGGGTTTCTCCGCACGCCGGATATCTCATTTTCTTGTCGATAAACTTTGCGATCATCGGCTTCCTGGTGTACTGGTTCGGCCGGAAGAGTGTTCCGGCGCTGATGGCGAATCGGAGCCAATCGATCCAACGCGCGCTGGCGGAAGCACGTGCCGCGAGCGAGGAAGCGAACCGGCGCTTGGCCGAGATCGAGAATCGATTGCGGAAGCTGGACGTAGAGATCGGACAGATGCAGGCATCCGCCGAAAAGGAAACAGCGGCTGAAGAGACTCGGATCAAGAATGCGGCGGAAGAAGATATTCGGAAAGTTGTGGAGTCCGCCGAGCAGGAGATCGCTGCGGCAGCGAAGCAGGCGCGACGCGAACTGACTCAGCACACGGCCGACTTGGCAGTAGCTCTCGCAGGGAAGCAAATCCGGGTAGATGTTGAAACCGATCAGCACCTCATTAGCAATTTTGCCGGCAAGCTGGGATCGGGAAAGGACGGGCGTTAATCGATGGCATCCGTTACCGGCACCTACGCCCGCGCATTCGCCGATGTGGTGGTGGGAAAGAAACTCGACTACGGAATGTCGATGGGAGAGTTGCGAGCGTTCGATGCGTTGCTGAATCAGAGCGATACATTGCGTCGCGTGCTGGAGAATCCTGCGATACCTGGAGAACAGAAACGTTCGGTGATCGATGCCATCGCGGGGAAGCAGGGCATGATGCGCGAGGTGCGGAATTTCATCGTCGTCCTCACCGATCATCGGCGGCTTCCTCTATATAGCGACATCCTGAGACATGTTGAGCAGGAATTGAACGACCGGCTCGGCTTTGCCGAGGCCGAGGTACGAAGCGCACGCCCGTTGAGCGACGGTGAAAAGCGTCTTCTCGAGGGGCAAATTACCAGAATGAGTGGCCGCCGGGTGCGCGCTCACTACGAACAGGACACATCGTTGCTGGGCGGGGCGGTAATACGCGTCGGAAGCACCGTTTACGACGGTTCAGTGAAGGGACAGTTGAACCGGATCCGGGAACAGTTAGTGGAAGGATAGCCTCCAGCGGCTAGCTTCTAGCCTGAATCTTTAGCGGTAGAAATCATCCCGTCGCTGAGAGAGTGGTTGCTAGAAGTGAGCAGCTAGTAGCTCAGAGCTGAGTTCATATGGCACAAATTAGAGCAGACGAAATCACAGAACTGATACGCGAGCAGATCGAGAACTACGAGTCGAAGATCGCGGTCGACGAGGTCGGGACGGTTATCGCGTTGGGTGACGGCATAGCCCGTGTGTACGGACTCGACAAAGTCATGGCGGGCGAGTTACTCAGCTTCCCTCACAGCGTGGCGGGGATCGCCATGAACCTGGAGGAAGACCAGGTCGGCGTGGTGCTGCTCGGCGATTACACCGAAATCAGAGAAGGCGACGAGGTCAAGCGCACTGGGCGCATCATGAGCGTTCCAGTGGGCGAGGCGCTGGTAGGGCGCGTCGTAGATTCTCTCGGGCAGCCGATCGACGACAAAGGGCCAATTTCGAGCGACAAGTTCATCCCGCTCGAACGAATCGCACCGGGCGTGATCGATCGCCAGCCAGTGCGGGAGCCGATGGCTACGGGTTTGAAGGCCATCGACTCGATGATTCCGATCGGTCGCGGCCAGCGCGAACTGATTATCGGCGATCGGCAAACCGGCAAAACCGCGATCGCGCTCGACACCATCATCAACAGCAAGGGCAATAACCTGATCTGCATTTATAACGCGATCGGCCAAAAGCGCTCTTCGGTCGCGCAGGTGGTGAAGATCCTGGAAGACGCCGGAGCGATGGAGTACACGATCGTGGTGGCAGCATCAGCATCGGAGCCCGCTCCGATGCAGTACATCGCGCCCTACGCAGCCTGCGCGATGGGCGAATACTTCCGCGACAATGGCAAACACGCCCTCTGCATCTACGACGATCTTTCGAAGCATGCGGCGTCGTATCGCGAAATCTCGCTGCTGTTGCGCCGTCCGCCGGGGCGCGAGGCATATCCGGGAGACGTTTTCTATCTTCACTCCCGGTTGCTGGAACGTGCCGCCAAGATGAGTGACAAGAACGGAGGCGGATCACTGACGGCTCTGCCCGTCATCGAAACCCAGGCAGGAGACGTTTCGGCGTACATTCCGACCAACGTCATTTCGATTACGGACGGCCAGATTTACCTCGAAACCGACCTGTTCAATCAGGGCGTGCGTCCGGCGGTAAACGTCGGACTTTCCGTAAGCCGTGTCGGTGGCAGTGCGCAGATTAAAGCGATGCGACAAGTTGCGGGCACGCTGAAGCTGGAACTGGCGCAGTACCGCGAATTGGCGGCGTTTGCGCAGTTTGGAAGCGATCTGGACAAGGCCACCCAACAGCAGCTCAACCGCGGGCAGAGGCTCGTGGAAATCCTTAAGCAGGGTCAGTTCTCGCCTCTGCCCTTCGCCAAACAAATTCTGATCATCTTTGCCGGCACCACCGGCGTGCTCGACGATATGGCAGTCGACCAGGTACGGGAGTTCGAAAAGGAGCTGTACAAATACGTCGACACAACCAATCCAGGATTGCTGAACACGATCATGGAGAAGAAAGTTCTCGACGACGCGATGAAGGCAGAGATGGCGCGGGTGGTCAAGGAAGCGAAGCAACAGTTTGTAGAGTCAAAGCAGAAATAACAGTTGCCAATACTCGTTCTCAGTTGCGGATTTCGCTGAAGAACTGAGAACAGGGAACTGAGAACTCGCTCATGCCCAGCATTCTCGATATTCGGCGGCGGATTCGCAGCGTGGTGAACACGCGGCAAATCACTAAGGCCATGAAGACGGTGTCCGCGGCCAAACTGCGGCGCGCGCAGGAAGCTGCGATGGCGGCGCGTCCCTACTCGCAGATGTTGACGAACGTGCTGAAGTCGCTGATGACGCGTGCGGATGTCTACGATCCCATTACGGGAGAGCCGTTGCACCCACTGCTTGCGGAGCGGCCAGAAAAGAACGCCCTGCTGATCGTGGTGACCGGCGACAAGGGACTGGCGGGCGCTTTCAACACAAATATTCTGAAGGTGGCTGCCAAGTTTATCGAGACAAAGCGGGAACAGAATATTGACCTGGAGTGTATCGGACGAAAGGGGCGCGATTTCATGCGGCGCCGCTTTCCGGTAGCGCCAGCTGCACCTGCGAAACAAGAATCGGATATTGGCGAAGAGAAGAAGCCTTCTCGAGCCGGCCGCGTTCAGATTTCTGGTGAGCATGTAGGAGTGTTGGGCAAGGTCGAGCACTCCTTTGCGTCTCAGCTCGCGGAAGCGGTGATTGATCGTTACTGCCGTGGTGAAATTGACGGTGTTTACATCGTGTACAACGAATTCAGATCGGTGATTGCGCAGCGCCTGATTGTCGAGAAACTGCTTCCGATAAAGGAGATCGGCGTACTGGATGTACGAATGGCCGAAGAGGCTGCGGAAGAAGAGCGCAAGCGCAGGCTGGAGGCGGCGAAATCGGCGGGCGTCGGTGTTCGTGGCGCGGACACTCACGCAGCGGATGAGCAGGCGGCAAAATTCGCGAGCGCTCCGGTGGACTATATCTATGAGCAGCCGCCCCGGGACTTATTCCGGGCGATTCTGCCGAAGTACATCGCAAATCAGATTTTTCATGCGTTGCTGGAGTCAGTTGCCGCTGAACATGCCGCTCGTATGACGGCCATGGATTCGGCGACTACCAATGCGAGTGACATGATCGATTCGCTCACGCTGCTGATGAATCGCGTGCGCCAGGCGAAGATCACGAAAGAGATTATTGAGATCGTGAGCGGCGCAGCAGCGCTATAGAAACGCTATTAGCACTTAGCATTCAGTAGTTGGCAAAAGCGTTGCACTCCAAGACAAGTGCCGAATGCCAAGTCTTAATAGCAGATTTTGAGGTTCTCATGGCTGAAAACATTGGACACGTAATTCAAATTGCAGGTCCCGCGGTGGACGTGCAGTTTGTCGAATCGGCGATGCCGCCGATCTACGAAGCGCTTCGCGTCGTCAGCGATGGGTTCGAGGTACCGGCCCCGATTAACGTCATTCTGGAAGTGCAGCAGCATCTGGGCGAAGGCCGGGTTCGCTGCATCGCGATGGAAGCGACCGACGGCATGGTGCGTGGCATGAAGGCAATTGATCTGGGCGGGCCGATCTCGGTTCCGGTGGGTCAAGGAACGTTGGGCCGCGTGATGAACGTGATCGGCGAGCCGGTCGACAATCTCGGACCGATCGCGGCTGACAAGCGGATGCCGATCCATCGTCCAGCGCCGGCTTTTGACGAACAATCGACCACGGCCGAAATGTTCGAGACCGGAATCAAGGTCGTCGATCTGATCCAGCCATTTCTTAAGGGCGGCAAGATCGGATTGTTCGGCGGTGCGGGCGTCGGCAAGACGGTCATCATTCAGGAACTGATCAACAACGTTGCCAAGCAGCACGGTGGATACTCGGTGTTTGCGGGAGTCGGCGAGCGCACACGTGAAGGCAATGACCTCTGGCTTGAGATGACGGAGTCGAAGGTGATTGTGCCGGGCAAGCCGGATCAGTCCAAGGCGGCACTGGTGTATGGGCAGATGACGGAACCGCCCGGAGCACGCCTGCGAGTTGCTTTGACCGGTCTGACAGTGGCCGAGTATTTTCGCGACGAGAAGGGCGCGGACACGCTGCTCTTCATCGACAACATTTTCCGTTTCACGCAGGCTGGTTCGGAAGTTTCGGCGCTGCTGGGCCGGATGCCCTCCGCCGTGGGCTACCAGCCAAACCTGGCGACCGAGATGGGCGAGTTGCAGGAGCGAATCACGTCGACCAAGAAAGGTTCGGTCACCTCGGTCCAGGCGATCTATGTGCCGGCGGATGACTTGACCGATCCGGCACCGGCGACAACATTCGCGCACCTTGATGCAACGACCGTGCTTTCGCGCGCGCTGACAGAAATCGGAATTTATCCGGCGGTCGATCCGCTGGCTTCGACTTCGCGCATTCTGGATCCCCGCATCGTCGGGCAGGAGCACTACGACGTCGCGCAGGCGGTGAAGAAGACGCTTCAGACCTATAAGGACCTGCAGGACATCATCGCCATTCTCGGCATTGATGAATTGAGCGAAGACCAGAAGTTGACTGTGGCGCGCGCCCGCAAAATCCAGAAATTCCTGTCGCAGCCATTTCACGTGGCAGAGCAGTTCACGGGTACTCCCGGCCGCTACGTGAAGATTGCGGACACGGTGAAGGGCTTCCGCGGAATTGTGGAAGGGAAATACGACGATGTCCCCGAACAGGCCTTCTACATGAAGGGAACGATCGAAGAAGCACTCGAGAGCGCAGAGAAGCTGAAAGCGGCAGCAGCGTAAAAACAGCACTTGGCAATTAGCACTTGGCAAAAGCAATAGGTGCTAGCAGCTTGCGGAGATCTGAGAACCGGGAACTGAGAACTGAGTGGAGTGGCAGACACTTTTCAACTCGAAATCGTGACGCCGGCAAGGCTGGTGGTGAAGGAAACGGTGGAGGAGATGCAGATCCCCGGCTTGAACGGCTACATGGGTATCTTGCCTGGCCACGCTCCGCTGATTAGCGAGCTCTCTGTGGGAGCGATCACCTATCGCACCCAGGGCGGCGAGTCGCACACGTTATCGGTAGCATGGGGGTTTGTCGAAGTGCTGCCAGATAAGGTGACAATCCTTGCGGAAACCGCTGAACGGCCGCAGGAGATCGATATAGCGCGCGCGCAGAAGGCGAAGGAGCGAGCGGAAGAGCGGCTGAAGAGCAACGATCCAAGCATTGACTACGATCGAGCCGAAGATGCGCTGCAGCGTGCCGAAACGCGGCTGAAGGTCGCGGCGGTAAAGTAGTCGAGCAGCAATTCAATGGGCGGGCCGCCAGAGATGGCGGCCCTTCTTTTTCTCCGAGAGTCAGTAACGGCGCATCACGGCTTCATATCCTGCGATGTATCCGGCCGTGTATTGTGCCTTGTATTCGTCCTTGTTGCCGAATTCGCGGCGATAGCCATGATCGCGGTCATCGTATTTTCCGCGCGGATTTGGATTGTAGGGCTTGCGTTTCTCGATGTCCTCGCGGGCCACTGTCGATCCATCGCCGTAGCCGAACTGGTATCCGATGTTGCGGACAGAGTTATTCCGACCATAGTTGCCGGCATCGTAGTACTCGCGTCCGTACGAGTCGCGGAAGCCGTAGCGCGGACCCGCGATTTCCTGGTAGCCGTTGCGGAAGCCTGCGCTGTAGCCTTCCTGATAGCCGCGGCGGTAGATGTCGACGGAGCCCATCCAATTTTTGTAGCCGTGCGTGGCCTTGCGCCAATCGGGCGTCTGGTAGTCGAGCGGATCGCGCTCGCGGCCTTCATGGTTCCCCTTCTTCAGCCCATCACGGTAACCGTTCTGATATCCGTACTGGCGAGCTTGATCGTAACCGCCGCGGCGGTAGTAGTCGTCGTCATCGCGCGCCAGGGCGAGGCCGCTGAGCAACATGATCGCGGCGAAAAGAACTACGCCCAACTTTGTGCGAGCCATTGAATTCTCCCGCGGAGGGTGTCACCGAGCCATCCGCAACTGGTAATGGGATGCGATGAATTTCGCGAATTGATGCCAGCGTGAATGGGGAAATAGTTTTCATCGGTAACGAAACTTTGGCGGGGAAGCAGTGTTGCGCACTACGAACTGCGAGGTACGAGACTACAAGTGGCGAAAATGCAGAGGCCCTTCAGTCGCGTTGCGTGCGATCAGCGTTTCTTCAGAATGAAGGTCGCAGGCGCTCTGCTAAACTCGTCAGTTCATCTTGCAGTTCTTGCGGGGCAATCATGGCGATACAGCGCGTGGGTGTAGTGGGCGCGGGGACGATGGGGAATGGCATTGCCCATGTGTTCGCGCGCTCCGGGTTTGACGTGGTGCTGTGCGATGTTGAGCAGCGTTTTCTAGATCGAGGACTGGAGACAATCGGGAAGAATCTGGATCGCGAAGTCGCAAAGAACAAGATCACAGCGCCTGACAAGACTGCCGCTCTTGGACGAATCACGGCGGTCCTGGAGCGTGCTCGACTTGCGGACTGCGAACTCGTTGTAGAAGCGGCCACCGAGAGGTTTGAGAACAAAGCCGAGATTTTCCGGGATCTCGACCGGCAGGCGCGGCCTGAGGTGATTCTGGCCTCGAATACGTCGTCAATTTCCATCACAAAGATTGCCGCCCTGACGAAGCGGCCCGACAAAGTGATTGGCATGCATTTCTTCAATCCGGTGCCGGTGATGAAACTGGTCGAGGTGATTCGCGGACTCGCCACATCGCAGGCAACGTTTGAGACAGTGCGCGATCTAGCCGTCAAGTTGGAGGAGACGCCGGTGGAAGTGAACGATGCGCCGGGTTTCGTGTCGAATCGTGTGCTCATGCCCCTGTTGAACGAAGCGATGTACGCGGTCATGGAAGGCGTGGCGACTCCGCAGGCGGTCGATGAGGTCTTCAAACTCGGGATGGCGCATCCCATGGGGCCGTTGACGCTGGCCGATTTTATCGGCCTCGATGTGTGTCTCGACATCATGCGGGTGCTACAGGAGGGGTTGGGAGATCCGAAATATCGTCCGTGCCCGTTACTGATCAAAATGGTGGATGCCGGGTGGCTGGGAAGAAAAAGCGGGCGAGGCTTCTACACGTACAGCTAGATGGATTCGCGGTAGATGGATGATTCCGCGAGGCTTCCGCATGGTCATCTTATCGGGTTACCGGAGGTATACGAGCCCGTCTTTTGATCTCTCATCTAAATAATCGATCTAGTATTCTTGATGAAAGGGTCTGTGATGACGACAGCATGGGGCGGCATTCTCCCGGAAGGGAAGTCTGAGGGAGATGCACTGTACTACTTGATGGCGGTCAGCTTTGGTGTGTTCGCGGGCTGGATGGACATCAAGGTTGGCGATCTGTTGTTCACCGCCATGATCGTGCTGGCCACGTGCATGCTGTTGGGGTTCATCCAACCGCGCCGTCCGTGGCGCTGGATCCTACTGATCGGGATATGCGTGCCCCTCGTGGAATGGGCGGCGTTTTTCTTCCTTTCGCAGAAGCCTATGCGAGCGCAAATCTATGAATCGTTTCTGGCATTCCTGCCTGGAATTGCCGGCGCATACGGCGGGGCGCTTGGCCGTGGCGTGGTGAATAACCTGTTTCCGAGCAAGGGACCATCCCAAAGGTCGTAGCGAACTCAGAAAGTACTCCCGCTTCCACAACAGTTAAGGGTAAGCTGCCAAGATATGGCAGTTTCCGTCTCCTTGCTGGCCAGCGGCAGCCGTGGCAATTGTGCGCTTGTCGCCAGCAGCACAACCAGGATTCTGGTGGATGCTGGAATTTCGTGCCGTGAGACGCTGAAGCGGCAGCGGGCGCTTGGAGAATCGACGGACCACATATCTGCGATCCTAGTAACGCATGAACATTCCGATCATGTGACGGGACTGCAACGGCTGGCATCGAAACTGCAAATTCCGGTATTCCTGACGGAGCCGACGCATTGCGCCTGGAACAAGTCCATGCGCGATGAGCAGGGCGAATTACCGGAACTGCCAAGGGTGGAGCACTTCGCTTCGGGGCGCAGTTTCCAAATCGGCGACATCGCGGTAACGCCCTTCACCATTCCTCATGATGCCGTCGATCCGGTTGGGTTCACCTTTCGCACTGAAGGGATGAAGATCGGCTTTGCCACCGACCTCGGTTACATGCCGGTAAGCGTGCGTGATCATCTGAGAGGATGTGACGTGCTGGTGGTGGAGTCCAACCATGACGTGGAAATGCTGCGTGGAGGGCCTTACCCATGGTCGGTCAAGCAGCGCGTGATGAGCCGGGTCGGCCACCTCTCCAATGACACTCTCGCGGAATTCTTTACCACCGATTATGATGGAGATGCGGCGTACGTGATCCTGGCGCACATATCGGAGCAGAATAACCACCCGGAAGTTGCTCGGGCCGCCGCGGAACATGCGCTTCGAGGACGGCAGGGGTTGTGGCGTAACCGCGTGTTACTGGCTACCCAGTCGGAAGCTTTGGAACCAGTCCGGCTGTAGCAATCTATGAGTCTGTGCGTAGAACCGATTGTGGGGAAGATCCTGGCAGGCTGGCGATACGACATCTCTGGCCTTGCACTGGAGATGCGAGGTGACTACGAACAGCACTTCGCCGACTGCGCCCACTGCCGCAGTCGCCAGCAGCTGCACCGCATTATCGACATCTCACTGATCGTCCTGGCATCGGTTTCTGCGGCGTTGTTCTTGCTTGCATTCGGAGTAATTCGCTATTTCGGCCCGCGCCATGCGTTCTGGTTCGAAGTGATCGCGCTGGGCGGATTTGCGCTCTCGGCGCTGATCTGGCTGGGTGTCGCGGTTGCCACCCCGGCACCGATGGCGGTGGTCGACGCGGCGCGATTGGGAGCGCGCGTTGTCCATGATAAGTTGCCGCCGGAAATCCGTGAGCGGCTGCCCGAAGACCTTCGGCTCAAAATTACTGGCTCGTAGCCGAGTTAGTTCCCGCCAACACTGGTATCTCGGAACAGGGCTGTGGCATCCTATCCAGAGGTTATGGGGCGTTGGTCCAAGTCGATCGCAATCATTGCGCTCGTTGCGATGATCATGACGTCGCTGGCGCTGGCGGCGGCCCAGCCTTTCCCCTCTGCGAAGCCTGTGCCTGGTTGTCATGAACACGGAAAGCAACCGTCGTCTCATCCGCCGGCCGACTATGCCTGTTGCATAGCCGCTCACGACTCTGCCCTCGTGCAGGCAGGAATCGGAGAAATGGCGCCGCCAATCGCATTTGCGATTGTTGCGGAAGCCGGCACCGTTTTGGCAGAACAATCGCTGCAACTTTCAGAGACGTTTCGTACCTCGAGTGATCCTCCTCGATTAGTTTCCCTCCGCGTTTAGATCGAATTTCCTTATTACTTACCTCGGTGAGGTGGTGCGTGGGCTTGTTCCTCGCGAACTGCCGCCCGTGCGGAAGTTCATGTTGCGCTTTTCCGGAAAGGAGTTCGGGTGCGGCAGGCTGTTCTATCAACTGTCATTGTTATTCTGCTGGGACTACGGGCGGAAGCACAGAAAGCCGATCCGACGATGCCGCAACATTCTCACCAGCAGATGTCGCAGATGCCCGGAATGAACATGGGCGCGGCAACGCCGGATTGGCTGCCATCCGCACATGCAGGATCTGGAACAGGATGGCAACCGGCCACGACGCCGGAGCACATGTGGAGCGCGAAACTCGGTAGCTGGGATTTCATGGCCCATGGAGTGGTCTTCATTGATTACAACCAGCAAGGAGAGCCGCGTGGTGCCGGAAAAGCAGAGTCCGTGAACTGGCTCATGCTGATGCAGCAGCATTCCTTCGCGGGTGGGACGCTACTGTTTCGTGAAATGTTTTCAGCGGAGTCGCTGACCGCGCCACACCCGGGTTTTCCGGAGCTGTTCCAGACTGGAGAGACTTACCATGGCGAGCCACTGGTGGACCATCAGCATCCGCACAACGTGTTTGCCGAATTGGCGCTCTGCTACACGCATCCCATCGGCGAGAAGGTGACGTGGCTTTTTTATGGCGGGCCGTCGGCAGAGCCGGCTCTGGGACCAGTCGCCTATTTGCATCGCGCGTCGGCGGCAGAGTTGCCGTTAGCGCCGCTCTCGCATCACTTTCAGGATTCCACTCACACCAGCTTTGGAGTTATGACAACGGGCCTGCAGATCAGCCGCGTGAAATTGGAAGCGTCGGCATTCAATGGACGCGAGCCAAACGAGCAGCGGTATGGAATCCAGTTGGCGGCTCTCGATTCATGGTCAGGACGCGTAAGCGTGGCGCCATCGCGCAACTGGACCGCTCAGTACAGTTACGGACGACTGGAGCATCCTGAGGCGCTGGAGCCGGGAAGCGAGCGGCGGCAGATCGCGTCTGTGGAATACGTTCGCCCGTTGAAGGAAGGTTCGTGGGCCAGCACTTTTATCTGGGGGCGGAAACACAAGGAACTCGACAACCGCAATTTCAGCAGCTACCTGCTGGAGTCGACACTGAACTTGAAATCGCGCAACTACGTGTTCTCACGTCTCGAGTTAGTAGATAAGAACGAATTGTTTCCGGACGATCCGCGACAACCGAATTTCCGCATTGGCGCCTACACCTTCGGAGCCTCGCGGGATCTTGTGAGCAATCGAACCTGGCAAATGGCTGCGGGCGCCGACCTGACAGTCTATTCGAAGCCAGGAGAGCTCGATCCGATATACGGGAGCAACCCTGTGTCGTTCCAAATCTTCCTTCGCTTTCGTCCCGCGTTGGCTGGACATGGCCATTGAAATGTCCGATGGGCAGCGGTTTTGCCAGTTACCGTACGCAGGACAGGATTACCAATGGGATTCTGGTCATCACTTTCTGTGCAATGTAACTAATCCTACAGAGCAGAATGGTGGCCATGGAGAGCGCGCTACGGTTTCTTCGTCTCATGCAGGTTGCATTGGCGATGTGCATCATTCTGTATGTCTTCATCGGAGAAAAATTTTCGCCACACGGCGCGGTTCCCAACCTGAATGTGTTTTATGGACTTTCGTTTGTCTCGATCAGCATGATTGGGGTGATATTAGTGGTGCGACGCACGCTGGTCGCAGGATCCACCGCAGAGCTTCAGAAGAGGCCCACTGACGGGATTGTTCTCGCCCGTTGGAAGTCGGCATACATTTTGATCTTTGCACTTTGTGAGGTCCTTGCTCTCTTGGGATTTATTCTCCGCTTTCTCGGATTCGGCCTGGTCCATGTCTGGGTCTTCTATGCGGGCGGATTCGTGCTGATGCTATGCTTTTCACCAAGGATCCCGCGCGGCTAGCGGTTTGCAAGGTTGATTGTGTCGATTCAGGACGAATACGAATTGAATGCGCTGAGAGACGTCGGCAGGATCGTGCGTCAGGTCCTCGATGCGATGAAGGCGCAAGTCCGTCCCAATGTCACGACACGCTACCTCGATGATGTCGGAAAAGAAGTGATGGACAAGAATGGTGCGAGGTCAGCGCCATCGATGGTCTACCACTTTCCGGGAGCGAACTGCATCAGCCTGAATGATGAGGCTGTGCACGGCGTTCCTGGCGGCCGCAAGCTGCACGAAGGCGACATCGTCAAACTCGACGTCACCGTCGAGAAAAATGGCTACATGGCAGACGCGGCGGTGACCGTCGCAGTGGGGAAAGTGAGTCCGCAGGCGGAGAGGCTGATCGCCTGCGCCGAGCGCGCTTTCGAAAGGGCGATGCTGGTGGCGCGCGCCGGTTTTCGGGTATTCGAGATTGGCAGAGTGGTCGAACGAGAGGTGCGCAGATCGGGCTTCGCGGTGATCCGAGAACTCGGCGGGCACGGAATCGGGCGGACGATCCACGAGTTGCCGCATGTTCCAAACTATCCCGATCCGGGAGCGCGCCAGATTCTGAATGAAGGCCTGGTGATTACCGTGGAACCGATCATCGCTACTGGATCAGGACGGGTGTACACAGACAAAGACGGCTGGACGGTGCGCACTGGCGACCGCGGAATTTCCGCCCATTTTGAACATACCCTTGTGATTACTTCCGGCGAGCCCCTTTTGCTCACGGCGGGCTAACCCGGGGCGTTGACCAGGTATTCTGATTCAGGGTAGAGTTCGACCTGAGGTTTTCTTCTTCCCCCACCTTTTTCAGTGCAATCAGCCTATTCCAAACTCGCGGCCGTTCTACTTTTGCTTGCCAGCGTGGCTTGGGCGGCGCCCGCTCAGTTCTCCGCGCAGCGGCGAATCGGCCTGACCGTCGGCGATCAGTGGGAGCCGGCGATGGCCGCCGATGCGCTGGGCCGGGTGTACATCCTGTATCCGCATTACGGCGAGGTGCCAGAATGCAAGGCTTGCCGGATTCCGACCATGTTGCTGGTAACGAGCCTCGACAACGGAAAGACATGGCTCGCGCCGCGCGTAATGCTGGCATCAGGATCGGGGCAGTTCGATCCGCAGATAGCAGTGGACCCGGCCGACCGCCGAACCCTGTTTGTTGCCTGGCTGCAGGGCAAGAAGCGGGAAGTCATGGTGGGACGCTCGAACGATTCTGGAGCGACCTGGCTGTTCACGGTGGCGGTTCGGAGTTCGGTAGAACTAGATAAGCCGGCACTAGCGGTCCGCGGGCAGAATGTTTATGTCGGTTTCAATCATGAAGAAGATGTCTGGGTCGCGTACTCACAGGATGGAGGTCGCAGCTTCACATCCAATCCTGTGAATGCGGCAAAACGCGCGGGATGGTCGCTGCTGGGCGGCGCTACCGTCGATCCATCCGGCAATGCGTATCTATCGTGGGCGTCGTACTCGAAATCGGGCGGCGCTCGCGGTCCGGTGGATTTGTTCGTTGGCAAATCGACGGATGGCGGCAAGACCTGGAATGCGACACACCTGGATGTCTCGGCTGCCGCTCCGGGATGCGATACCTACGACTGCAGCGAGGCTTTCCTGGGCGCGCAGATTTCAATCGCATCCGACGCGGGCGGCACTCTTTATGCGCTCTGGAGCTCAGGGAGCAAGGCGCTCGGGCCGCAAAAGATTTATTTCTCCACGTCGACCAACGGTAACGAAAACTGGACGCCACGTGTGGAGCTTCCGACGGCCGAGACCGGCGTCGAACACGCATTCCCCGTTGTCGTGGCCGGCAGCGCCGGCGATGTGCGGGTGGGGTGGATGGATTCGCGATCGGCTCCGTACTGGAATACTTACTATCGCAGTTCGAGCAACGGCGGCGCGACATGGAGCGATGAAGTACGGCTGTCGGGCTATGTCCCGGGATACAAGTACATTTCCGAGCAGGGCTTCCGGTTTCCGTTCGGAGACTATTTTGGAATGGCGATCGACAATCACGGCGACACGCAGGTGGTATGGGGCGAGGGCCTGAACTATCAGTCGCCCGGGTCGATCTGGTACTCGAGCGGACGGTAACGGGCTCTGCGGTCGGAAAGCAGAAATGCTGGCCTAGTCCGTCGCTAGTGCACCGGTGAGCTCGCGGATTGTTTCAATCCGATGCTCGCGGCAATAAGTGGTCAGATCATTGACCAGAGTTTCCGTCGCCACCGGATCGAAATAGCTGGCGGTTCCTACCTGTACGGCGCTCGCGCCAGCGAGCATAAATTCGACAACATCCACCGGCGAGACAATTCCTCCCATGCCAATCACTGGAATCTTCACGGCATGCGCTGCGTCATAAACCATTCGCAGCGCGATCGGCTTGATGGCAGGGCCGGAGAGACCGGCGGTGATGTTGGCGATTCGCGGACGGCGCGTCTCCGCGTCGATGGCCATCGCGAGGAATGTATTGACCAATGACAGGGCGTCAGCGCCGGCTTCTTCGGCGACGCGCGCCATCTGCGCAATGCTGGTCACATTCGGAGACAGTTTGGCAATCACCGGTCGATTGGCCACACGCTTCGCCGTGCGCACAACTTCATCGAGCGAATGGGGATCGCTGCCGAACTGGATTCCACCATGCGCAGTGTTGGGGCATGACACGTTCAATTCGTAGGCTGCGATGCCTTCGCCTTCGTTCAGAATCTGGATGGTGTGCTCGTAGTCTGCACGGGTGTATCCGAAGACATTCGCAAATACGATGATGTTTTTCTTCTGGCGCAGCGCAGGGAGCTTTTCACCGAGGAAAGCGCGAGCGCCGATGTTCTGCAGTCCGATTGCATTGAGCATGCCTGCAGCTGTTTCATAGAGTCGCGGTGGAGGATTGCCCGTCATCGGCTCGTGTGAAAGTCCCTTGACGACGAAGCCGCCGAGCTTGTCGAGATGAACGATGTCCTCGAACTCGACGCCGTACCCGAATGTGCCAGAAGCCGCGATGATCGGATTCTTCAGCTCGATTCCGGCGAAACTCACGGACAGGTCGGGACCGGCCACTGGCGTCATTGTTTGTCTCCTGGGGAGGCGCTGGATTTTCGTTGCGCGATCGCTTCCGTCAGCACGCGGCCGGTCGCCTGGGCCGGAGGGTTGATTCCCAGCAGGGAAGCGAGTGTCACGGCTAGATCGACCGGTTCCGCATGGCCTTGATAAAGACCGGGCTGAAAGGCGAGTCCAAAAAACGCTAGAGGGATGTGTCTATCGTATGAGAAAGGCGACGCGTGATCCGTTCCGCCGGCGCCCCCCACAGAAAACGGAGACGGTGTGCCAAGCACATACCATCCTCCTTCTGGTGAGTAGCTGTTTAAGTAACGCCGGCCGATTTCAGTGGCCGGGGCTTCGCCACGGGCGAGCTGTGACTTTGTGAAATAGGCAGGTAAGCCCGATTGGAGCATCGCCTCGCCAGTATCGGATTCGGCGTCAGCTTCTTTGCGACCTGCTGCGGCGAAGGCATCTTCATTCAGCCATGCGACCGGGTAATCGAGTTCGGCGATGTAGTCCGCTTTCTTTGAGTACTTCTTTGACAGAAGAGCATTGACCTGGTCGCGAATCTTTTTTCCCATGCCGCCTTCGGCGGGAAGACGAAGCGACTTGGCGAAATCGGGGAGCGGAGCGATGCCGTGATCCGACGAGAGGGCGATCCAGACATCGGCCAGTCCGATTTGACGCCCGAGGAACGTGAAGAACTCGGCCAGAGAATGATCAAGTTCGAGCGCCATGCCGCGCATCTGCGGAGTGTCGGGACCGACGCGGTGGCCGAGAATGTCATTGGCCGAGAGGCTGATCGTCAAAAGATCGGTTGCCGGTCCTGTGCCGAGCTTCTCGTAGATGACGAGTTCCTTCGCAAACTCGAATTCATAGTCGTTGGCGAATGGTGTGCCTCCGACAACATCGTAAAATCCCGCAGGTCCATCTTTTCCGGGACGGGGCGCGGTCGACCCTAGAATTTTGCCGTCGGGATCTTTCCACTCGCGGTTCCAATACTTGTCGGTGCGATGATTGCCGTTGAAATTCTGGACCCAGGCCGGAAGCTCCGATCGGTAGTAGGAAGAGGTGATCCAGGCTCCGGACTTTGGATCGATCCAATATGCGCCGTCACCCGCAAATCCAGCAGGCAGCACGGCCGCGCGATCTTTCAGAGAGATGCCAAAGACCCGCGCCTTGCCTCCGGTTGCAAGTTTGAGTTCGTCGCCGAAGGTGTCGGACCGCAAGTTGTGAGGCGAGGCTCCGGGCGAAGCGCTGCTGATGCCGACTAGCTTTGTCTGATCGTCCTCGACCGAGGCGACCATCTTTTTCTTCTTGGGATCCCAGATCTCGTTGGCTACGATTCCATGACCGCTTGTGTAGGTACCGGAGAACAGAGTTGCGTGGCCAGGCGCGGTTCTGGTATTTGCATAATCGTAGTAGCAGCTATTAAAGTACGCTCCGCGATCAAGAAAGAGGCGGAAGCCGCCCTCTCCGAACCGATCGCGATAGCGGTCAAGATAGTCTCCGCGAAACTGATCGATCACAATGACGACAACCAGCTTGGGCCGGGCATTGTAGGCCGAGGCGAAAGCGCTGGATATCAAACATAAAAACGCCAACGCAAGACGCTGGGAATGTCGGAGTTTCATCGCGGGTTAGTTTACATGTCAGGTGTGTCGCGCCGAAAGAATCTAGTTGGAGGCGGGCATGCTGCAAGTCAATTAGAAAAACAAACAGGAGACCCATTCTTCATGCGAAAGATTCTGGTTGCAGGTGCATGCGTAATTGCGCTGCTGGTGCTAGCTTGGGGCGTTGACAAGAAAACCGGTTCCGATGCGAAGCTCGACCGTGGGAAATACCTCGTCGAAAACGTCGGTTTGTGCGGCGATTGCCATTCTCCACACGATCAAAAAGGCGAACCGATTGCGGGACAGAAGTTGCAAGGCGCGGTGCTTCCGTTTGAGCCAAAGGTCCCAATGCCGGTCTGGGCCGGGAAAGCCCCGGCTCTCGCAGGGCTGGCCGGGCTAAACGACGCAGATGTGGTCTCGTTGTTGAGCACGGGATCGACGACGAAAGGGATCCGGCCGCGTCCACCAATGCCTTCGTATCGCTTCACGAAAATGGATGCAGAAGCGATCGTCGTGTATCTGAAGTCTGTAGCGCCGCCGGAAAAAGGAACGAAGGGCGACAAGTAGAACACGTATTTTCGCAACGAAGCCTTATGTTGCAATAGTTCAACGAAACGGCGCGGACAGGAGGGTCCGCGCCCACATAAGCTGTGACGGACGCGCTATCTCCAAGTGCAAATTTCATTTACAGTTAAAGTGAATGCTAGACCTGAATTTTGTTCGCGAGAATCTCGCGCTCGTTGAGGAAAAGCTACGTCAACGCGGTATGAACCCCGCCGAGGTTTTGAAGGACTTTCGCACGATCGATGCCGAGCGGCGGCAGGCGATCACAGAGTCGGAAACGCTCAAAGCGCAACGCAATCGTGCCTCCGAGGAAATCGCGAAGCGAAAAAAGAACGGTCAGAACGCCGCCGACCTGATCCAGCAGACCAAAGAGCTCCGGGAACAGATCCAGGAGAGCGAGAAAAAATCCGAGGAAGCGGACGGGAGGCTGCGCGAGATTCTGACTTCGCTTCCGAACCTTCCGCATTCGAGCGTGCCGGTCGGTTCCAGCCCTGATGAGAACGTCGAGGTGCGACGCTGGGGAACACCGCCGAAATTTGACTTCACCCCGAAGCCGCACTGGGAACTGGGCGAGCATCTGGGAGTCCTCGATCTGGAACGAGCAGTCAAGCTAACGGGCGCCCGCTTCGCGGTCTATTGGGGGTTGGGTGCTCGGCTCGAACGTGCCCTGGCGAATTTCATGCTCGATCTCCATACAAAGGAGCATGGGTACACCGAGGTTCTGCCGCCTTACCTCGTCAATTCGGATTCCATGTATGGGACCGGTCAACTCCCGAAATTTGCGGAGGATTCGTTTCGGGTGCCCCATGGGGAACGCGACCTCTGGCTGATTCCTACAGCCGAAGTGCCGGTAACGAATCTCTATCGAGACGAAGTACTTGATGGATCGAAGCTGCCGATCTGTCTCACCGGCTATACGCCTTGCTTTCGCAGTGAGGCGGGATCCTACGGCAAGGACGTGCGCGGGATCATTCGGCAACATCAGTTCCAGAAAGTGGAGTTGGTGAAATTCTCTCGGCCGGAGAGTTCTTACGAGGAGTTGGAGAAGCTTACCAATAACGCGGAAAGTGTGCTGCAAAAGCTTGGGATTCACTATCGAGTGGTTGCGCTTTCAACCGGCGACATGGGACCGTCGTCCGCGAAGACCTACGACATTGAAGTGTGGCTGCCGGGACAAGGCTTGTTCCGTGAGATCTCTTCCTGCTCAAACTTCGAAGCGTTCCAGGCGCGGCGGGCAAACATCCGCTATCGACCTGAGGGGAAGGGTAAGACGGAGTTCGTGCACACGCTGAATGGAAGCGCGCTGGCGGTGGGGCGCACGTGGGTGGCGATCGTCGAAAATTTCCAGCAAGCCGATGGAAGTGTGCGCATCCCGGAAGCTCTTCAGTCCTATATGGGCACCGATCGCATCGAAGCACGAAGCGCGTAAAGCGCGCGGAAGGTTTGCTATCACATGAGTTCCGAACTAGACTTTCATCGGTCGCAACCAGTTGTCGCAATTCAGCCGGGCACCTCTTCCATGGGCTCCATCTGGCGTACAATCCGCGGCTACATTCTGTGGTCGTATGAGCGTGGCAGCCTGCACTACGACATAATGGTGACGCTGATTCTGATATTCGTATTTGCTTCGCCTTACGTCATCAATTTCAAGGACAAACCGGTCGAACGCAATCCGCATCCTACCGGGGTCGCCGTGATTCCAGATGAGCACGGCGGTTTTATTTATCAGATACCGGCATCCGCCGTGAACGCCGGGCCGGGCGAAGATGTAACGCGGCAGCTGGTGCAGATTATCGAGCCGATCGCCGGAGCGGTCAGCATCGGGAAGTATGAAACGGTGAAGGATACTAGCGGCCACGTGCGAGGCTACAAAGTCTGGGTGGAAAAAGAGTGAGCGAGAACGGAATGCGGATGAATTTCAAAGCGGCGTGGATCATCAGTGTGGTGTTGTGCGTCGCGGCCTTATCGTGGTCGCAAGACAACGCTGGGCTCGATCGCGTGCTTACGTCGATGGACACAGCGTCCAGCAACTTCCGCACTACGCAAGCCAGCTTTGTCTGGAACCAATATCAGAAGGTGATTGACGAGTCCGACACTCAAAAAGGGAAGATCTATTTTCGGCGGCAGGATAAAGATATCCAGATGGCGGCGGAAATCGCCGAACCAGACCAAAAGTACGTCCTCTACAGCAACGGAAAAGTGCAGGTCTATCAGCCGAAGATTGACCAGGTCACCGAATACAATCCCGGCAAGAATCGTTCGGACCTGGAGAGCTACCTGGTGCTGGGGTTCGGCGGTAGCGGACATGAACTGAAGACCAATTACGACGTTAACTACCTGGGCACGGAGACGGTAGACGGAGTCCAGACTGCCAAATTGGAGCTGATTCCCAAATCGACCAAGATTCGCAACAACATCTCTCGCATTGTGCTTTGGATTGATCCCGCTCGCGGGGTTTCCGTGCAGCAGCAATTCTTTGAGCCTTCCGGAGACTACCGTCTGGCCAAGTACTCCGATATCGAGATCAACAAGAAGCTTCCCGACAATGCCTTCAGGCTGAAAAGTACTGGTAAGACAAAGGTTATTTCGCCCTGAGGCGGCGATATGTGGATCGCAGCCTGACCCTCGATCGCCGGGCAGCACCATCAGAATCAAGCTGAAAAAGAGGTAGCAGGACGATATACTGCTAAATAGTTGGCATTCGATTCGGGGCGATGGGTTCCATCGCGCAACGTGGGGTTTTTTGATACTGCAGAAAGTCGAGTCCTCATGGCCAAAGTTTTTACTATTCCGGTCCCTCCTGATTTAGGACGCAGAAAACGGCAAAGAACCTCAGACCCCCGCTACGTCGATGGTCAGAAAATGCTAGTGGAAGCGATGAAGTATCTCGCCAAGGCTGATCCGGTGGCGAATCGTCCCGCGATTGAGTTGATCTCCGAACATGTGCGCACGCGCTTTCGCATGAGCGATTCTCCGCTCACGTAGCACACCACGGATTGATTCCCCGCATTTCTCCGCAAAATAGAATTGCGTACTCGTCCGCATATTGAAATGCGTAGCATCTCGCGCGACACGAACTTGTCATTGCGAGTCTTGTTACGAAATTGTTCCGGTGACTTGCAGTCAACAGCAAATATACGCAACAAACGTTGACTTTCTTTCCAACCCCACTAAACTTGTTGCCTCATCACTCGTCTAACGCCAAACGTCAGTTTCACCGAGGGGGCCTGACATGCGGTCATGGTGGGGTATTTCCATAGTTGTGTGTCTGATGGTAGCGGTGAGTGCAGGGCAGACGATCACCGGCACGATCGCAGGCGATATAACCGACAGCAGCGGCGCGGTCGTTCCGAATGTGACCGTGAAAGTGGAAAGTACCGCAACGGCATTGACTCGCTCGACAATGACCAGCGGTACGGGCAGCTATCGAATTCCTGAATTGCCGATCGGCAGCTACAAGATCACGATCACCGCGCCAGGTTTCAAGACGCTGCTCGGTTCGGCCGACGTTTCCGCGGGCGGAGTGACTCATGCGGACTTCAAACTGCAGATTGGCGAGCGCACTGAGATGGTGGAAGTCGAAGCCACAGCGCCGCTGGTCGAGTTCTCGGACAAGCTCAACAGCTACATCGACTCCGATCGAATCAAGGAAATGCCGCTCAATGGGCGCGACTTCAACTCGCTGCTTGCCGTTACCCCCGGTGTGCAACGGACTCCCGGCGGCGGTTTTCTGGCTATTACAATCAATGGCGCGAGAGCGACCTCGAACAATTATCTGGTGGATGGCATTTCGAACAACGACCGTTTCTATGGCGATTCCGCGTTGAATGAAACGGGCGTGCTTGGCATTCCTGCGACGTTGATTCCGCCCGATGCAATTCAGGAACTCGATGTGCAACAGTCGCCTTCGGCCGAATTCGGTGTGAAAGGCGGAGCCGCGATCAATCTGATCATGAAGAGCGGCACGAATTCGTTTCACGGATCGGCGTACGGTTTCCGCCACACGAGCTTCGCCGACGCTGCGAACTACTTCAACAAACACGGCGGTTGCACCGATGATTGCACTACACCGCTGCGCAACATGCAGTTTGGTGGAACCTTCGGCGGGCCGATCGTGAAGGACAAGACCTTCTTTTTTGTGTACTACGAAGGGCAGCGGTCAGCGAGCGTGTCGCCATTTCAGGCCGGTATTCCGACGCAGGGAGAGGTGGATGCGGCAACCCGAGCAATAGCCAACGCCGGCTTGATTGTCAATCCGGTTGGGGCAGCATTCATGAGTTTCTATCCCATTGCGCCGACATTGGACATTCGTACCGGCGACGTTTTCCTCACCACGGTGAATAGCCCGAATAAAGCGAATGGTGACAGCTTTTCGGTGAAGATCGATCAAAGGATCGGGACGAAGCACCAGATTTCCGGGCGTTACTTCTTCGGTGACAGCGTGCAGAACGTTACCGCGTTCACGGGAGAACTCGCGCCACCGCCACCGAACAAGCCCGACCTGTTCAACTCCGTGGCGCCCACGCGGGCACAGTTGGTGGGACTCACATGGACTTGGAATATCGACAACTCGAAGATTCTCGAGAGCCGCTTCGGCATGACGCGTTTTTCGCAGATCATCGACGTCAACAACAAGATCAACCCTGCCGACCTCGGCCTCGATACCGGTCCGCTGGAGAAAATCGACTACGGCTGGCCCGGTCTGTATTACTTCAGCGATTTTGGATATACGGGCGGCGTGGTGGGTTATCCCATCTCGACGCGTCCTACGCAGAACTATGACTGGTCCGAACATTTTTCGTGGGTGAAGGGAAATCATTCGCTGAAAATGGGCGGGAATTACCAGTATGCCTTTACCGACACGCTGCGAAATCGCTCGCGGAGCGATCTGGAAGTATTGACGACGGACCACGTCGCGGCAATCGAACAGGTGCTGCTCGGGAAACTGGATATCGCCGCGCGTTCATTCGGCAACACCGAGCGCCACATTTTCCAGAAATCTCTGGGGCTGTATTTCATGGACGACTGGAAAATCAAGCCGCGCTTCACGTTGAGCTATGGATTGCGGTACGACGTTGGGAGCGCAATCGGTGAGTCGCACAACCTGGGATCAAATTTCTTCCCCAATCGCGGAGTGGTCGATCTCGGGAAAGACTTGGACCGGTTGTATGCGACCCCACGCGACAACTTCGGACCGCGTGTCGGTTTTGCCTGGGACGTTTTTGGTAACGGCAAGACGGCGCTGCGCGGCGGTTACGCGCTCACTTATGATTTCCCGAACTTTGCGACGATCAGCGCGCCGCAGGGAAATTTCAGTCCATTCAACGTGACGACGGGCGCTTATACACAACCGGACCAGGGGATTTTCTCGTTCTCGCTGGCGGGTGACGGAGGCGACCCGATTACGGACGGCTGTCTCGACCCGAACAATCCGAACGTGGGTGGGGCGTTCATCTGCATCACGCCGGGTGTATCGATTTACGGGACGAATCCAACGGGCTCGCCGCCGTTCGATGTTGTTTCGGTTGTGTCTCCTCTGAAGACACCGACGTATCACTTGTTCAATCTCAGCTTGTCTCGCGAGCTGTTTGCGAAGAACGCCGTAACGCTCGCTTACGTCGGACAACGCGGCCGCAATCTGCTGCTTAACCGCGATCTGAACGCGACGCCGATCGGTTGCAACGTGAGCGTGGAAGGTTGCATTCAACCTTTCTCGACGCAATTCCCCGACATCAATCACATCCTGCAAATCACGAACGATGCCAAGTCCTCCTACGACAGTATGCAGCTCAGTTTCCGTCAGCAGGAGTGGCATGGAATCAACACGCAGTACAACCTGACGTGGAGCAAGTGTCTCGACTACGAATCGGCGAACCGCAACGGGCGATTCACCTTCGTTCAATCGCAGAACCCATATCGTCCGGCGCTGGACAAAGGCTTCTGCGATCATGACGTGCCGTGGAACTTCAACCTCGGCGGCAACTATGCCGTGCCGAAGATTCAAGGGCTAGGACGATACGCGGGTGAAGGATGGGAAATCAGTACGGTGTTAACTTCGATCTCGGGACGGCCCTTCAATCCGAACCTGCGGTCGCTCGATCCGTCGGGACAAGGAGTAGGTTCGGTGCGGCCCAACTATGATGGATCGCCCATTGTCTACCATCCGCGGAATCCAGATCAGTATGTGGAAGAGACGTTTACTGATGGCACAAATGCTGATCCGTGCGGACGGACGGACGAAGGATTGCCACTCTCGCCGTTCTATATTCCATGTGATGGCACGATCGGAAACGCGCGCCGCAATATGTTGCGCGGACCGGGCCTGGTGCAGTGGGATGCGGTGCTCATCAAGAACACGAAGATCACCGAGCGCGTAAATCTGCAATTCCGGTGGGAAGTTTACAACCTTCTCAATCGCGCGAACTTTGCGACGACCAGCACGGCGGCACTGGGGAACGTCACTTCGAGTACATTCGGAGTTGTCTCTGCGACTCCGGATGTCGATGCCGGGAACCCAGTGGTCGCGCAAGGCGGTCCACGAAACATGGTGTTTTCACTGAAAGTGAGCTTCTAGCAGCGAGCCAACGAGGGGGTCTGCCCTATGGTAGACTCCTCTTTTCTTCCTATGCGTATCCGGGGTGGATGGGCTCTTGTAGTCGTTCTGACCATCGTTTCGATCGGCACCTCACAGATCAAATCCAACTCATATGGTGCCGGACAATCCAAGGCATCTACACGTGCGGCTGCGCGACATGCTAACGTCGTTCTCATTACGGTCGACACGACGCGCGCCGATCGCATGGGATTTCTGGGATCGGATCGAGGACTGACGCCGAACCTCGACGCAGTCGCGAAAGACGCGACGATTTTCCGTAGGGCCTATTCGCACGTGCCGCTGACCACGGCTTCGCACGCGACGATCTTGACCGGCACGTATCCGCAGTACAACCACGTGAACGACTTTGGAGTGCCGCTCGACAAGAGCCTGCCCTATCTTCCAGACATTCTGCGCAAGCAAGGCTATGCGACAGGAGCATTTGTAGGATCGCTCATTCTCGACCCGGCCGCGGGGATGGCTCCTGGTTTCGATCGTGGCTTCGACAAGTATGACGCCGGTTTTCGTGTGGTGCGCGCGCACGAGAGCCGTTATGACACGGTGGAGCGCCGCGCTGGCGATGTAGTGGCGCACGCGCTGGCGTGGTTGAAACAGAGGCCGAAAGCGAAGCCATTCTTTCTATGGGTGCACTTATACGATCCGCATGATCCATATGATCCTCCGGAGCCATACAAGAGCAAGTTTGCCGATCCGTACGATGGCGAAATCGCGTACGCCGACGCCAGCCTGGGAAAGCTGTTTGCTGAACTGCGCAGCGCGGGGCTCTATCAGCAGACGCTGATTGCGATGATGGCGGATCACGGCGAGGCCTTCGGAGAGCACGGAGAGCGCACGCATGGGTTTCTTCTCTACGACGAAACAATTCACGTGCCGTTGCTGATCAAGTTGCCGGCGCGGCCGAGCCAGTCAAAAGCAGCGAGCGTAGACACACGAGTCGGCTTGGTTGATGTGATGCCCACGCTGCTGGAGAGTGCGGGATTTCCGGTGCCAAAAACGTTGCAAGGTGAGTCGCTGCTGCCGCTGATTCATCCCTCGAAGGATGGGCCGGCGACGCCGGATCGTCCGGCATATGCGGAGACAGATTATCCGGCACGAGCCTTCAAGTGGAGTGCGCTTCGAGCGCTGAGGACCGGCAAATATTTGTACATCGAAGCACCGAAGCCGGAACTGTATGACCAAATCGCCGATCCAAAGGCTGAGCAGAACCTCGTAACCACTGCGCCAGCGGTAGCGGGAACTCTGAATACCCAAACGGAGAATTTCCGGAAGTCGACGACGGCACGAGCGGCTTCCGAAGCGAAGGTCGATCCGGACAAGACGGCGAAGTTGAGCACACTTGGCTATGTGAGCGGAGATCCAGCGGCGGAGGCTAGCGAGACCATCGGCGGAGTGGATCCGAAAGATCGTATTCAGATTGCAAACCAACTGCACGATGGAATGATGGCGGTCGAGCAGGGACAGTATTCCGATGCGGTCGATAAGCTGCAGCGTGTTATCGAGGCGGAGCCGTCATCTGCCGCCGCGTATGCGCAGCTCGGCACTGCTCTCACCGAGATAAGAGATTATGCGAAGGCGTTGCCGGTGTTGCGCAAGGCAGTCGACCTAAATCCGGACGCTGGTTTGGCCCAATATCAGCTTGGTCTTGCCCTTTACGAAAACGGAGATCTCGAGGGTTCAGCGAAACACTTCGAGATAGCGGTTTTGCGGAATCCCCAATGGGCAGATGCGCATTTCTCGCTAGCTTCCGTGTATGCCCGCAACGATCGTGTTCCGCAAGCCATGCAGGAGCTCGACATCACGCTGGAGCTCAATGCGGATCATTACCGCGCAAACCTGCTGCGGGGAAGGTTGCTGGAGTTGCAGGGAAAGTACCGCGAGGCTCTCGTGAATCTAAAGAAAGCCGCGGAGGCGCAGCCGAACTCGCGTGACGCGCATCGATTTCTGGCCGAGACGTATGAGAAGCTCGGCGACCTACCGCGTGCAGCGGAAGAACGATCCAAGATCGTTGCGCCAGCCGATGCTCGTTAGAGAAAGGGCGAGATCTCCGCTCGCCCAACCAAGTGCCCACATTGCTAGAAGGTGTAGCGCAAAGCGAACTGCATGCGGCGAGAAGTCGTCAATGTCGATTGATACTTGCCGAAGCTGCCAATATCGCTCAGAGCCTCGTTGATTGCAGATGCGGCCGCATCGAAGCGCACGCTGTTGGTGACATTGAAGACTTCCCAGCGGAATTGAATGTTCTGAGTTTCTTTGAAGGTCCAGCTTTTACCGAGGCCGAGATCGATTCCGAAGTAGCCTGGGCCGCGGAAGTTGTTGCGCTGGCCAGATTCTCCTGGAAATGTCCCGCGAAATTGATTGACCAATACCGATGGGTCGCCCGCGACCGCCATCTGAAACATATTGGGATCGCCGCTGACTGGATCGCGGTACACTCCGCCCACCTTTCCGGGGTTTCCGGTAAGAAATGACGTACCCTGGAGCTCCCAGTTCGTCGACCAGCCTTGGCCCCAATAGACAGAGAACGGAAAGCCGCTAGTCCAACGAGCCAAGCCAGAGAATGACCATCCGCCGACAATCGCATTCGCGGCTGTTCCCCAATCGCCTCCGAACATCTTGCCGCGACCGAAGGGCAATTCGTATTCCCAGTTGGCGTTGAGCTGGTGAGTGGTATCGAAATCCGACACGGCCCGCAATTGATTGGGTGACCACGAATTGATGACCTGGTCGCCGAATCCGCCAAAGTTCGACTCATATTGGTTGATGCGCTCCGCATTGGAACCAATATCGATTGACTTCGAATAGGTGTAGTTGAAATCGAACTGCAGGCCGCGGGACATCGTGTGGCGCAACGTAACTTGAAGTGCGTTGTACGAGCTGTTGCCCTGGCTGCGCCATCCGTAGAGCGACGAGAATTGATCGTCGAATAGATGAAACGGACCATATTCGCCATTCACGGTCGAGCACGCAGGTACACAATCACCGCCTGCAAATGGCTGAGGAGTGTCGGTCAGAAACAGGGCGGTGGTCGCGTTGTCAGGGTAGCAACTGAACAGGTCGTACTCGGCTTGCGTGGCGGTGACGCGCTTGAAAGAAGAAGGATTCCCCGCGCAACCGAACAGGCCGTTAGGAGCACCGGCCGCGGCAGGGAAGAGATCTTCCCAGAAGGCAATGGGCTTGATGTCTTTGATGTCGACGCCCTGCTGCATAGCCTTGGTCAGCAGGGTGGCGGCCTGGAAGTAGGTCATGCCGGACTTCTTGTCGACCAGATTGAGCGGCATGGCGAGATCGGCTTCCTGTAGCAGGCGCCGCCCGAGGCGGCCGGTGTAACCGACTTCAAGTGCGAAGTTGCTGGCGATCTCACGAGTGAATGAGAAATCGAACACGTGCGAGTATGGCGTCTTAAGTTTGTCGTCAAGACCCCAATAGATCGCGAATGAGCCGGATTCGGTTCCTCCCGGAGGCGTAACCGGAAATTTGCCGGGAGCGGGCGGACTGACATTCTGGCCGCAGAATGTTCCCGTAGGCACCTGCGTCAGGCTTACAAAGCGGGCGGTGCAATCGATGTCCTGCGTTCCGGCTGGATTCACGAGATCGGTTGTGAGTCCAAACGATCCCTGCCGATCGAACGTGTTCACTACGCCTTGTCCGAAGTGATCGTAGTAGATGCCATAACCGCCGCGGATCGAACTCTTCCCGGCGCCTCCGAAAAGCTTGTGCCAAAAACCGCCTTCGCTGTGCGGCGAATAGGCGAAGGCAAAGCGCGGCGCAATGTCTTTGTAGTCCCAGTCCCAATAGGGCTTGCCGCCATTGGCCTGGCCGGCGAGATTGATCGTGATCTCCGGTTTGACGACATTGCCAAGAAGCATCTGCTGTCCACGATCGGCGAAGAACTGATGCAAGCTGATGTTCGGCGCCGCCTGGTTGCCTTGTGTTTCATAGGGCGGCTGCAAAAGGCTGTAACGCAGTCCGGCCGTAAGGACGAGGTGAGGAGTCACACGCCAGGCGTCTTGGGCGTAGAACTCGCCTTCGAACGAATGGAAATGCCGCGGAACGAAATCGCCCTTGGGAATGATTGCTCCAGTCTTGTTCTGGTTGTAGACGGTGTTGACTTCGGTGAGCAGGCCGGCAACAGCAGCAGCGGCGAAATCGTAGTCGGTTGAGAATTCGTCGGACACGGCGGGCAGGCCGAACGCAGCGGGATCGAGCGAGCCGTCGGTGTCGGTGATTCCCGCGTTGTCGAGCCAGAACACGTTAGTACCGGCAAAGGAATAGTTCTGTTCGTTGGAGCGCCGGTTGTTGGAGACGAGTCGCCAATTCGTGCCGAACTGGAAGGTGTGTTTGCCCTTGGTCCATGAAACGTCGTCAACAAAGTTGTGAACCGGTACGTTAGTAAGGACAGTCCGGGTGAGGCCGGTTGGATCATCCAGCCCGCGAAAGTCGGAGACATCGGAGGTGGTGAGACCTGACGTTCCATAGCCTTGGCGTACGAAGGCATAACGGAAGTTGTTGATGAGCGTGTTTGAAATTAGAGCCGTGTAACCAACCGCGATGCCTTTGCTGTTATCGGTGCGGAAGTCATTGGCAGGCAAATTAGGAAACTGCGGCGCCGTCCGTTCGCGGTCGTTCTGCAGATTGCCGCGAATGAAGAGACTGTGATTCCCGTTCTGAGTGAGTTTGAAGTCGAGCTTCACAATGTAGGTGTTGTGATTGATCGGATTCGGAGCAGGGAACGTGAATCCACGGAAATCCAAACCATCGCCGAGAGCGTCGCTGTTCGGCTCGGGGTAAGTATTGAAGACGTCGAGCACCGCCTGGTTCGCTCCCGGACCGAGCGGACAAGTGCCGGCTGATGTGCAGTTGGGATCGAGCGATGCGAAGGCGCCGCGGTCCATCGTCACCAGGAATACATGCGGATCGAAGCCGGCAGGTTGGGTAATCGTTACGCCCGCGGCAGGATTGCCCGCGGCACAAGTTGAGTCTTTGCGGTCGTCGCACTGATAGCGCACGATTCCCTGGCGCAGAAACTCGCTCGGAATGGTGCGGGTAGTCTGCAGAGACTCGCGTAAACGGTCTCCTTCATATGCGCCAAAGAAAAAGATGCGGTCTTTCTTGATCGGGCCGCCAACAGTTCCGCCGAATGTGTTTCGCAAGACCTTACCCGGGACGTTGGGGAAACCTTGTTTTACCTCTGATTGCTTGTTGAACCAGTCATTGGCAGCCGTGAATGTGGGCCGATGATATTCGTACAGCGATCCGTGCAGTGAATTTGTGCCGCTCTTGGTAACCAGATTCACCTGAGCTCCCGAGGAACGACCCGAGTCAGCGTTTCCGTTGGTGGTCGTGACGCGGAACTCCTGCAGGGAATCAAGCGTGGCACGGAGGGCGCCTTCGAAGGCGTATCCGTGCAGTTGGTCGTTGTCGTCGAGGCCATCGAGCATGATGTTGGCCTGATCGCTGCGCGCACCGCTGACGGCTCCCCCACGGCTATCGTTGTCCTGCGTGTCGTGGTTTTGATGTCCGAGGTACGTCACTCCTGGCTGCAAGCTGAGAATCGCCACCGGGTCGCGCGCTTCGGATGGAAGGTTGACGAGCTGGTTCGAATTGAACGCATTGCCCTGGCTCGCATCCTGCATGTTTACGATCGGAGCAGAGCCTGTCACTTCGACTTCCACTGTCCCAGTTGCCACGCTGAGATCGAAATTCACGGTGGCAGGCGTGCTGACTTGCAGCGTGACACCCGACTGCTTGACCGGATTGAACCCGGTTGCCGAAACCTCGACCTGATACGTAGCCGGGGGCACCTGAAGCAATTGATAGACACCCTGGCTGTCACTCTTCGTGGAGCGGGAGAAACCAGTCTCGGTGTTGGAGATCGTGATGGTTGCCCCACCGACGACAGCCTTGTGCGGATCGAAGACCGTCCCGTGAAGCGAAGTGGTGGCTTGAGCGGGCAGCAAAGTCGGGAAGATGCATGCAAGGGAAATGGATAGAAAGGCAGGCAGAATTCTGGCAAAGCGAGTGGACATACTATGCTCCAACTGCGCGCACGGCGGCAGTGCTTCGCCCTAGGTTGTACCCAGACTGAACCCGGGGAAGGTTTGGGTCGAAATATTGCACTCCGGATGCCAGAAAAAGCAATACGAAAACACAGGGATCTTGTTAGTGCAGACCTTCGACTATCCGTATTTTGGGAGATTGGTTCTCGAAAATCAGTAGCGATTAGGCCGAGGATGCTGGTTTCACGACCATAACGTGGACGCGAGGAGAATGACCACTGGATAACATTCGAGTGTGTAACGTGACTCAGGGTTTTCCAGAGTGCCGAGAAAAATTGATCTGAGTACAACGAAGATCAGAAACACTCCCAGAAAGCGGACAGTGGCATGCCTCCGCCAAAGTCCGAAAAGAGCCGCGACGAGATAAGCGAGGTTGATAATCCCGAGGGCGACGGCGCCGACCGAAGAAAGGACCTCGTCATTGAACTCCCACCAGCGCGGGTCCGGTGGTAAGAGTTCGGTGCGCGGCCGCAGCCACATGTCCAGGATGCGCAAAGTTGGCAGAACGAAGTAATAGCGAAGTCGATGAGACCGAATTCGCTCCGCCGCAAGTTGAGCAAAGCCAGCATCGATCTCGGGCGTCATCTGTTGGGACTGGTTGTAGGCTTCGACAACAGCCTCGGTTCGGTCACGCTGCGCGGCACTGTCGAAGGCGCGGTCTGGCAGTTTACTGGAGTCAAGGTTGACTCCCGGAACGCTCCAGTAGAACTCTTCGACCGATACGTAATCGACCATCCAGGTCTTGACCCACCGATTGAAGCCGCGCGGAACCAATTCGTCCGAATCGGTTGCATATCGCGGGGCGAGGGGTTGAAAAAGGTGAAGCGTCCGCAGGTTCCGCAAGGTCCAGGGGACTAGCGGAATGACCGCGAAAAAGCTGAACACAACGGCAGCACGGAATGTGCTCCACGCAGCCTGACGCTGACGCCGTTGCTTCCACATCAACCACAATAGATAGGTACCGATTGCGGCCGGCAAAATGCCGCCATCTGGCCGCAGGAGAATGCACAAGGCGACTGCAACGCCGCTTCCCGCCCAGGCGGTCCAGTTCAAACGCGCCGCCGCGGATAGTGAATTGAGGCCGATCACAGCTAAATCCAGCGCCAGGACAGTGAAGAAGATCTCGAGCGTTTCCGTGAGAGCGGCAGCGGCATAGTTCGCAAGAAATGGGCACAGCCATGCGAGGAGAAAGGCAGCTTGAGCTGCGCGATCAGAGATAGTTCGGCGAGCAAGGTCTGCGATCAGCAGCGATGCGAATAGATCAATCACAGTCTGGATCAGCAGGGCGGCCTTGAAATTCCCTACGCCGAGCAACGCAAATACGGCAGCGAGAAAGGCAGGGTATCCCGGCAGGCGGGCATCGATGGGAACGATCTGACCTGCTTGTGTTTCTCCGTACACGCCGCGATGCAACCAGTTGGTCGCGATATCCGCGTAAATGCGGGAGTCATCAGTGATGGCGGGAAAGAGAAAGAAGAAGAAAAGGTGAATTGCCAGCCCAACGAAACCAATCCCGAGGAAAAAACGGCGGTTTTGGCGCACCAGTTCGTGCACGTGGGGACTATAGCATTGAGCAAGCAGTTATCTATCCCGTGGCGACTGTGGTTCAGAGAGCCCGATCCCATTCTGGTTCCGGGCCAGGCGCACAGAAGTTACGATTGAGGTTTGACCCTCCGGAACTTGCATCTTACGATGAGACAGACTTAGGCGATGGCGAAGCAAATCTTTTACGATCCCAACCAGGCGCGCTGGAAGCGGATCCGGCGCGTGGTCGATGCGTGCGCAATCGCGATAACGCTGCTGCTCGCTTTTTTTGTCTATACCGCCTTCCGGCACGAGCCCTTGCCGGAACTTACCTGGAAATCGGAGAAACGTCCCTACCACAAGTTGAAAGAGACGGAAAAGGAGAGAGCGCGAGAAAAGCGTCGGGTGGCGGCACTCGCACGCGCAGGATCTCGCCGCAAGTCGCACAAGCCTGCTTCGCAAGTCAAATTGAACTCCGAAGAGGGCATCCGGGGAGCGTTCTATGTCTCATGGGACGCCGCCAGCTTCTCCTCCCTGCGCGAATATGCGCGGCAGATCGATTTGCTTTTTCCCGTTTGGCTCCAGGTATTAACCCCCGACGGACGCATCCAAGGGGTTGATCCGCTGACCAATCAGATGTTCGACGTGGTGCATAAAGGCACCCTGCATACGGTCGACGACAAGGTGATGCCCTTCCTTAAGTCGGAAGGCACCCCGATGGATGTGTTCCCGGTCGTGCAGAACTTCGATGGGACCGACTTCGTTCCGATCGCCGATTTTCTGAACGATCCGGAAGCCAGAGCTCGGTTCCGCAAGGAAGTTTCGCTGTTTCTGGCTTCGGATCACTATCGCGGTTTGATGATCGATTTCGAATCATTTCCGAAATCGGGGCAGCCAGGTTACGTGGCGCTGCTGCGCGAGCTTTCATCCGATCTGCATGCGAAGGGAATGAAGCTGTACGCCAGTGTGCAGGTGAAGAACGAAGACTACGACTACGCAGCGATCGCTCCGGCGGTGGATGGCGTCGTAATCATGAACTACGACGAGCATTTTCCGGGCGGCACGCCAGGGCCGGTCGCGTCGCAAGACTGGTTTGTGTCGAACATCGAAGCTGCCAAGAAGGTTATTCCCCAAGAGAAGTTGATTTGCGCGATTGGCAATTACGGCTATGACTGGGTGGAGAAACCGAAGAAAGGAAAGTTGCCGCCCGGAGTGGCCGACAAGAACGTCTCGGTGCAGGATGCCTGGCTCGGAGCGCGCGATTCGGAAGAAGACATCGATTTCGACGGCGATAGCCTGAATCCACATTTCAGCTACATGGACGAGCAGAACCTGCAGCATGACATCTGGTATCTGGACGCTGTGACTGCGTTGAACCAAATGCGTGCGGCGCAGACTCGCGGGATCCAAACGTTCGCCCTCTGGCGCCTGGGGTCAGAAGACCGGTCGCTGTGGCGCGTATGGGACGTGCCCGGCGAAGCCAATGCCACCGATAAGCTGCGCGATGTGCCGCCCGGCCAGGATGTTGACATGGAGGGCGAGGGCGAGATTTTGCGCGTAGAGGCGAGTCCGGCTAACGGAGAGCGCACGATCTCTGTCGATAAGTCCACCGGGTTGATCGACGATGAGGACTTCACAGCGCTTCCGGAACCGTATCGTGTGGCGCGTTATGGAGCGAGCCAGAAAGAGCTCGCTTTAACGTTTGACGACGGGCCCGACCCTGAATGGACGCCGAAAATTCTTGACGTACTGAAGCGCGAGCATGCGCCGGGAGTTTTCTTTCTCATTGGAATTCAGGCGGATAAGTTCAGCGGGATATTGAAGCGCGTGTATGCCGAAGGGCACGAGATCGGCAATCACACGTTCACTCATCCAGACATCAGTAACATCTCCAGCCGCTACATGAGTCTGGAGTGCAACCTGACAGAGCAGCTTTTTGCAAGTCAGTTGGGAATCAAGACCATTCTTTTCCGTCCACCTTATTCGATCGATCAGGAACCTGATACCGAAGACCAGGTGCGCCCGCTCGAGTTCACACAGTCGCTTGGCTACATCACCGTGGGCAACAAGATCGATCCGAACGATTGGCGCGACAAGCCGCGCGCGACGGCCGATCAGATCGCCGCGGACGTGCTGGAACACCTGCCACCGTGCAAACAGTTCGACCAGCGCTGCGGCAACATCATTCTGCTGCACGATGGCGGCGGAGACCGCTCGGAGACGGTGAAAGCCCTGCCGCTGATCATCGAAGGCGCGAGGGCACGCGGATTCGAATTCGTTCCGGTTTATCGTCTGCTGGGCAAGACCAAGGCCGACGTAATGCCGCCGCTCTCGGCGAACGAACAATGGTCGGCGCGTCTGAACGCGTTCGGTTTCTGGCTGTTTCCGGTAGCGATTGCGACGATCACGATCATCTTCTTCCTCGGCGACTTGTTGATGACCGGCCGACTGGTATCGATTGGTGTTCTCGCGGTATTCGACCGCCTCCGTAACCGGGTATACGGATCACGCGACCAGATCGCCGCGTACAAGCCGCGGGTCGCGGTGCTCATTCCCGCGTACAACGAGGAGAAAGTGATCGAGCGGACGATCCAGGGCGCGCTGGATTCGGACTATCCGAACCTGCACGTAATCGTGATCGACGACGGTTCGAAGGACCGAACGCTCGAAGTAGCCCGAAAGGCCTTCAAACGGGAAGAGGCAAGCGGGCGCGTGCTGATCCTAAGCAAGCCCAACGGCGGCAAAGCCGAGGCGCTGAACTATGGTCTCGGACACATCGGGGACGCTGAGCTATTTGTCGGAATCGACGCGGACACGATCATCGCGCCGGATGCGATCTCGCGGATGGTGCCGCACTTCTTGAATCCGAAGGTGGCTGCGGTAGCGGGGAATGCGAAGGTCGGGAACAGGGTGAATCTCTGGACGCGTTGGCAGGCCCTCGAATATATCACCAGTCAGAATTTCGAGCGGCGAGCGCTGAACACGATGGGTGCGGTGAGCGTCGTCCCGGGTGCGATCGGCGCGTGGAGAGTGGACGCGGTGCGAGCCGCGGGTGGCTATCACGTCGACACGGTTGCCGAAGATGCCGATCTCACCATGGCGCTGCTGCGCAGCGGTTACCGCGTGGAGTACGAGGACCTGGCGCTGGCGTTCACGGAAGCGCCGACGAACGCGAACGGCCTGATGCGGCAGCGGTTCCGATGGTCGTTTGGGATTCTACAGGCCGTGTGGAAGCATCGCGATGTGTTCGCTCGCAAAGGTGTGCTCGGCTGGATTGCTTTGCCCAACATCCTGATCTTCCAGATTCTGCTGCCGATCGTTTCGCCGTTCATTGACCTGATGTTCGTGGTGGGCTCGTTCTGGTATTTCGTGCAGAAATATTTCCATCCGGACTCAACGGATCCGGCAGACTTTCAGCGGCTGCTGATTTTCTTCCTGGTATTCCTGGTTATCGATTTCCTGGCGTCGGCTCTCGCGTTCCTGCTGGAGCGGCGTCAACCGGAAGCGCGCGAAGATGGCTGGTTGTTGAGCCAGGTGTGGCTGCAGCGGTTTGCATACCGCCAACTGTTCTCGATCGTCCTGATCAAGACCCTGAAACGCGCGATCCAGGGACGCCCGTTCGCGTGGGACAAACTCGAACGCACCGCGGCCGTGAAGTATGTGCCGGCGGAGCGCCGAGACTCCGTTAATGTCCCGTGAAAAGCGGCAATTTCTCGTGATGATGGTCACTGACAGTTTTGCGGGCCGGGTGTGTGCTGGATGGGGAGAAGCTCGCCATGCCGCGCACGATCATCGAACCTTTTCGCATCAAGAGCGTTGAACCTCTTTGCTGGACGACGCGTGGCCAACGCGAAGAACTGCTGCGGGCGGCTTCTTACAACCTCTTTCTGCTGTCCGCCGACGATGTGTTGATTGACCTTCTCACTGACTCCGGAACCGGCGCGATGTCCACCCAGCAATGGGCGGCGATGATGAAAGGCGATGAAAGCTATGCGGGCAGCCGCAGCTTCGAACTGTTTCGCAATTCTATCCAGGAGATCTTCGGCTACAAGCACGTCATCCCAACCCACCAGGGGCGCGCGGCAGAACGGATCCTCTTCAGTGTGATGTGCAAGAAGGGTGATTTCTTATACGGTAGATCGCTACGAGTCGACAAACGCAGGCCAGAAAGCTTTTGGAGTGAACCTGGTTGTCCTTAAGAAGATCGCTGGCGAGTGGAAGATCGTGGCGCACGAGGCCGCGGTACCCGATCCAGCTACCGCCGTACATTCACTTGAGCCTGTCCCAAAGCCCTGACCCAGCGTTCGGAAACCCAGTTCGCGTAGGTGTAAAATTACACAGGAAAGAAGCCTGCACTCCAAGCTCCCGGACTGAAAGGATCACTTTTATGGCAACTATGGAAGCCCCGCCACGCCTGCTTGTCAACTTGCACGAAGGCGCATTCAAGAACGAGCCGTTTGTCGATTTCTCCCGCGAAGAAAACGCCCGCAAAATGCGTTCTGCGATTGAAAAAGTGCGCGGACAGCTGAGCCGAGAGTACGACCTGATCATCGGGGGAAAGCGCGTCCGGACGACGGACAAGATCCGCTCACTGAATCCCGCGAAGCCGTCGCAGGTGATCGGCATCCATCAGAAGGCTGGCAAGGAACACGTCGAGCCGGCCATGAATGCCGCGCTGAAGGCTTTTGAGACGTGGAGCCGAACCTCGGTGGAAGAGCGCGCGTCGTTACTGTTCCGCGTAGGCGACCTGCTGCGCGAACGCAAGTTCGAATTCATGTCGTGGCTGGTGTTTGAAGTCTCGAAGAACTGGGCGGAGGCGGACGCCGATATCGCCGAGACGATTGACTTTTGTGAATTCTATAGCCGAGAGGCGCTGCGTCTGGCGAAGGCTGAGACGCCAGTGCAGTTGCCGGGTGAACGCGATCACCTGATGTACATCCCACTGGGTGTGGGGGCTGTGATTCCTCCGTGGAATTTCCCGTGCGCCATTATGGCGGGGATGACAGTGGCGTCGATCGTGAGTGGGAACACGGTTATTCTGAAGCCGTCGAGCGACTCTCCGACGATTGCCGCGAAGTTCGTCGAACTGCTCGAGGAAGCAGGCATGCCGGAGGGCGTAGTGAACTTCTGCCCCGGCGGCGGAGCCACCTTCGGCGATGCGATTGTCTCGCATTCAAAGACACGTTTTATCGCGTTCACAGGATCGCGCGAAGTTGGTCTCCACATCAACCAGTCGGCAGCTCGTCAGCAACCGGGCCAGGTCTGGATCAAGAGGACGATTCTTGAGATGGGTGGGAAGGACGCGATCATCGTCGATGCTGACGCCGATCTCGATTCCGCAGTTGAGGGCGTGGCCGCGGCGGCATTCGGTTTCCAGGGTCAAAAGTGTTCCGCGTGCTCGCGCGCGATTATCGATGAGCGCATCTACGACAAATTCCTGGAGAAGCTGAAAACACGCGTTGAACGGATTAATGTGGGCGATCCGGCCGAGAATGCAAACATGGCAGCCGTGATCAATGAAGGCTCGATGAAAGACATATTGAACTACATCGAGATCGGAAAGAAGGACGGGCGTCTGATAACTGGCGGGGCCCGCGCTACGAACGCCGGTGAAGGCTACTTCATTCAGCCAACAATCATTGCCGACATCCCCCCGAAGTCGAAGCTCGAGCAGGAAGAGGTTTTTGGTCCGGTGCTGGCAGTGATCAAGTCACGCAACTTCGACCATGCTTTGGAAATTGCGAACGACACCGAGTTCGGATTGACGGGGGCGGTCTATTCGAATTCGCGCGAAAAGCTGAAACGAGCAGTACGCGATTTCCATGTCGGCAATCTCTATCTGAACCGTAAATGCACCGGGGCGATGGTTGGCGCACATCCATTCGGCGGTTTCAATATGTCTGGAACCGATTCGAAGTCGGGCGGGCCAGACTATCTGTACCTCTTCACCCAGGCAAAGAGCGTAGGGGAAAAGATCTAGATCAATCTAGGAAGGCGAGAAGGGGCGGCATTGCGCCGCCTTTTTTTTGCCGAAGGACTTACCGAGGCGCATTGAGCTGCGGATTCACACCGCAAACCAGAATATTTTGGCCGAACCTGAGCGGCGAAGAACATCCCATCGCCTGGAAGACGCGCACCAGATCGTTCTCCTTGTCGACATCCCATCCAGCCTGAAAAGTCAGAAGTTCGGAGAGAGCCTCTTGCGGGTACGAATGTGCCGCGTTTTGCAGCGCGACAGGGAAGTCATCGGCATGGAAGATCCAGATGTCTGGCGAGGTCGCGATCACTGTTTGGCGGCCGCAGGAGGTTCGAGTTAAAGGCTGGTAGGGAGGAAGGGAAAGCTGCACTGCCGACTGATCGCACAGGTAGTAGCTCAGCAATTGTCCCCCTTGATAGTCGGTGAAGATCGCGCGTGTACCGCTAGAACGCAAAGTTGCGATTGCGTCGCGCATCTCGGCCCTGGTCTGGTTGCGCAATTTAATGAATGGCCCTGACGGTGACAAGAACACATTTGATACCAGAAGAGCCACAAGTACGAGCGCGGTTCGAACCCAGGCTCTTCTCGGCTTCCATGCGGCGATGGCAACAGCAATCGCGACGATAGCGAACGGAGCGAGGAAGACATCGTGTCTGGTGCCGCCGAAAGGATAAACACCGACTATCGCGGCAGCGATCACGCATAAGAATGGAAGTACAAGGAGAAGTCCCAAGCCGCGAGGTGATAGTTGACATCCGGCCGACCTCGGGCGGCCTGACAGCAATAGAGTCAATCCGACGAGGAAGACAATCAGCGCGATCGCTCCAATCGCCCCATTTCCAAAGAGGAAGTGGAAGAAGCGAATAGCGCCGCGAATGATGAACCAGACAGGGTTAATTTCGCCCGCGTGATAGATCGACTTACGCAGCCAGGTGTCGGCGATGTTCTGTGGGAGACCACTTTTTTTGACCAGCGCGATATGCGTTCGATATAGGAACAGAGCGATACCCGCAGCGATGGCTTGCCCGAGCGCCCATGTCGCCACAATTCGCCAGCCTGGACGGCCTATTACCCAACGAACCACCGCGTAAATGCCGATCGCCAGAGTTAAAAACAGCCCGGAGTAGTGGACCAGGAGGGCGAGATAGATGGCGACAGAGAATGCCGTCATCCAGCTCACAGAGTCTTCACCCACTGCTCGCTGAAAGCAGTAAAGCGCGACAGAGATGAAAAGCAACAGAAACGAGTATTGCCGAACTTCGCCCGAGAGCGAGATTAACGGCGGAGCAAACAACAGCAGCGGAAGAGCAAGTCTGGCCGTTTCTTCGTCTGCGACGCGCGTGATCCAATGGAAAGCGGTCCAGCAAAAAAGCAGTCCGGCGGCGATCTGCGGCAGACGCAATATGAACTCAGAATGTCCAAGAGCGCGCCAGTAGTAGAGAAACAGAATCAGAAGGGGAGGATGCGCAGTTGTAAGCGACGCTTTGTACGCCTCGGCGATCGATGGTTGCACCGCCAACAAGTAGTGCAAGGCTTCATCTGGATTTAAGAAGAGCCGTTCGGCATAGTAGATACGCGCAGCTAGAGCCACGGCAAATATTAATGCCAGCCAGCGCCATGACAAGCGTGTTGAGGCAGGGGACGAAGTCGCGATCGCCGGTGATGTCAAGGAAGCACCTTATCACCATTCGAGCAGCATGGATGCCAAGCCGGGGTGTGCTATTGCACCTTGCCCGATAGGTACATTTCAGCGATGTGATGAGCGATGTTCTTCGGTTTTGCCTCGGCCAGATTCGTGAGCACGACCACGGTCAGCTTGTCATTGACGTATCGGGAGATCTGCGTCTCGAAGCCCTGCCACGCGCCGGCATGCTCGACGACATGATGACCATCACGGTCGTCAATAAACCACGCGAAACCGTATTTGCCCGAATTCGGCTGCCCGTTATTCAACTTCGCAACGGTCCACATCTGATCGAGACTGGAGCGCTTCAAGAGCTTTTCAGTGTAGAGGGCCGCATCCCACTTCGCCAGATCGAGGATCGAAAAATAGAGGCTGCCGTCTGCGGTAGTGTTCACCGTGGGCGAAACCCATTCCTGGTTTTTCAATTCGCCCTTGACCAAACGATATCCGGCGCAACGATTGGGCACGATGTCGGCTTCGCTGATAATCCGCGTAGAGTTCATGCCGAGCGGCTCAAAGACGCGCTCGTGCAGGAAATCTCCATAGAACTTGCCGCTTGCTTTGTGAATCAGAACTCCGAGCGTGAGATATCCCAGGTTGCTGTACTCCCACTTCGTGCCGGGAGGATAAGCAAGGGGAACGCCTTCGACAATCTTGATCTCCTGCTCCTCGGTGTAGTCCTTCCGCATATCGAAGTCTTTGGGATAATCACCGAATCCGGCAGTATGGCTGAGCAGTTGGCGAACGGTGACTTGCTTCCAGGTGTCGGGCGCGTCGGGGAAATACTTCGTCAGAGGATCTTCGAGTCCGACTTTGCCTTCCTCGACGAGCATCATGACGGCGGTAGCGGTGAATTGCTTGCCGACCGATCCTGATTGAAAGATGCTTTCAGGCTTGACCGACGCCTGCAGTTCCACGTTCGAGAACCCATAGCCTTGGGTGCGGATCGGGTGCCCATCCCGGGAAACAAGTAGCGCTAATCCCGGAATGTGTTGCTTCGCCATTTCGGAGCGGACGTATTCGTCGACTGCATCTGCATTGTCTGCCGCTACGAGATGCACAGTGGCAACGAGGACGAAAACGGCCGGCAGCCAATTGCGATTATTCTTCATCTCTCACCCCGGGTTCGGAAGCTCTTGTAATGCAAAGCAGAAAATAGTAACAGGCCGGTCACCAGGTTGGGTCGCAATGACTGCGCGGTGCCGCACTCGTTACCTCCGTCATGGCACAAAGTGTCGAACATCACGTAGGGATGAGGCTAGGTGCGGCACAATGCTGTTCGGGAGGTTCCATCTGTGCGGCTTGACTTCGTCTCTTGTGTTCTAACGATCGTATCCACGGTTCTGGTTGGGCGGCGTTGTTGGGAAGGCTGGGTTTTGGCAGCTGTGAATAGCGCAATCATCTGTGTGATCGGAGTGAGGACCGAGCAATTGGGATTTATTTTGGCCAATTTATTCTGCATCGTGCTCTACGGAGCGAACGTGCGCGCGTGGCGAAAGGATCAGCCTTCGGCCTGAGAAAGGGTAGAAGTCCTTCCTGACTGGCATTCACGCTAGAAGAATTTCTTCTGAAATTCCTGCTGACGGTTCTGCGCGATCGTCATCAAGCGTGAGAATTCTTCGTCGGTACGTAAGCTGTCGAGCAGTGGATCTTTCTGAAAATAAGGGTACGCAAAGAAGCCGCTTTCGATGCTGTGCCGGAGCACACGCGTTGCAGAGACGCGGTCCCCAAGAACCGCATACGCCTCAGCAATTTTGTAAATTGCCTCGGAGTCGCCTACTCCCCGTTCCTGGATTCTCTGCTCTGCCTCGAGAAGCATCGCCAATCCCTTCGCATTGTTGCCGGCAATACTCGAACTTAGAGCGTTTCCCACCTGCGCCTGAAGCAGCTGGGGATCGAGTTCAAAGGCACGGTCGAAGTTCTTTGCCGCGTCATAGTATTTCTTCTCGTGGTACTCGCCGAACCCGCGATAGAACTGCACGAAGGCCGCTTCGTTGTTGTTGGGTAAACTTCGGAGAAACTTGTCGTACTCGCCGAGATAGAGGTACGCATTCAGCGCAGAGCTATTGATCTTCACTCCCGGATCCAGTTCGCGGGCGCGCTCGCACTCGGTGACCGACTCTTGCAACATGCCGGCGAAGCGATAAGCGTAACCAAGTTCCCAATGAAGTTCGGCGTGGTCAGGATTGGTTTTCAGCGCGGAGCGCAGGAGTGGAACCGCCTGCTCAACATGCCCTGTGTCTGTCAGCCAATTCGCCATATAGACGTTGGCTTCGATTTGGGTCGGCTGCAGGGAGAGTGCCTTCTCAAAGGCGGTGCGCGCCTTTTCGTAGTCCTGGCGTCCACCAAACTGGAATGAAGCGTTTGCGTTGTATGAGCGGCCAAGATAGGCCCACGTCAACGCGTAGTTCGGTTCAATTTCTGCCGACTTCTCGAGCATTTTGATGGCGACTGGAAACAGATTGCGCGAGTAGAGGTCGACTCCGCGCAAGTAATACTCGTAAGCCAGCGGATCGATGGGCTTCTCGGGACGAAGACGTTCGGCTTCCGAAGGAGAAAGGTTCAGCTCCAAACCCTTGACGATCTCCTGCGCGACATTTTCGTGAACCGTCAGGAGCTTGTCGTATTTCAAGTCGAAAGCACCGCGCCAGAGAATGTTCTCAGTCGAAGCCTCTACCAACTGGCAGGTAATTCTCAGGTCGTCGCCATCGCGAATGAAGTTGCCCATGAGCAGCGCATCGACATTCAGGTCCGCAGCTGCCTTCGGGATCTCAATATTCTGATTACGATACTTGGCGATTGCGTAGGACGGACGAACGCGCAAGGCCTGCACGTATCCGAGCTTCGTGATCACGGCATCGGCCAGGGAGTAGCCGAGGAAATCACTGTCTGGATCCTGGCGGAGGTTGTGAAAGGGAAGAATTGCAAGACGCTTAGGTGAATCCAGCGTCGCTGCTCGCGAATGCTGGCGATGCCACCAGAAGGCAAGACCGGCTGCAATTCCGACGATCAGAACGAGAGCCGCGATCCTGCTGAACCAGCGGGTCGACGACAGTCGAGACGCGACAGGTGCGCCCGCCTGTTGTGCAGCGAGTGGCTCGCCGGGGGGCGATATGAGAACGACACCGGTGTCTAGCTTTTCTCCTCTTAGCGGGGAAGTTGCAGGCGGCAACTCTGTGACCGGCGCGATAAAGCGATAGCCATGTTTCGGCACTGTCTCGATAAAGGTTTGACCATCCTGCGTGTCTCCCAGAGCCTTCCGCAACGCTGAGATGTTGACTGTGAGGTTGGCCTCCTCCACAAAACTGTCGGGCCAAAGCTGGCGCATGAGGTCGTCTTTAGTAAGTAGTCGACCTCCGCTTTGGACGAGGACATGGAGGAGCTCAAAAGCTTTTGGAGTGAGTGAGACAGGCTTCCCCTCATAGAGCAGGCGGCGCTGCTCGGGGTCCAGGCGGAAACCGCAGAAATCGTACAAATATCCTGTCTCCAATGCCTTGGACGCGCTTGGAAGAATTTTGGAATTCTTTTGCAATTCTTCTTTTTTTTGCCTAGGACATTCCCCGAGCTGGTTCGGTAGTTTGCCGTTGCACGGAGGGGGCAACTTCAATTTGCCCAGATTGTAGTGCCCGTCCCGGCATGCGGCAAGGCTCTTCAGGATGTTTTGTCCGTGGGATCTGAACCGCAAAACTTTTCACAGCTAGGTCCAAAACCTAAAGGAGACAATCTGTAATGCGTTTCACAGCGAAAACCAGCGTTTCTTCCACCAAGTTTATTTTCCAGACGGCTGCCGCGATTGCGATGCTGATGCTCGCCCTCGGCACGGCGGCTGCGCAAGTGAACGTCACTGACTTTGATCTTCACATCAATTCCAAGTTCCTGTCTTGTCTAAGCGCGCCCGGCGGACCAACGCCCACGGCTCACGTCACCGTGAAGCGCGGCAATCTCGCGGATACGTTGACCATCGAGGGAAACAATTTCCGTCCACATCTCGCGTTCGACATGTTTACCGTGCAGCACTCGAACCTTCTGTCAAACGGCAATCCCGATCCGAACTTCACTGGCAGCTTCGGCATGGCTTGGTATCAGAGTGACTTGCAGGCGAATGGTCTGGGTCATTTCAAGGCGACGATCAAGACTATCCTGCTGGACCAGATTTTTGGGTTTGACGCCGACACCGGTCTTCCGCCTACGAACACGTTCCATGTCGGATTCTGGTTCAACAATCCCAACGACGCCAATGTGAACGGTTGCACGTTCGATGTGACGAAACCGACACCGTTCAATGGCGAGCACAAGGCTGGCCCGGTGGCGATGATCAGTGTGCCGGACAACCAGACCAAACTTGGACCGCTGTGCACAAACCCGAATCTCAACACGAATCCTGCGACCTGCAATCCATAACTGCAGGAGTTCAGCTTCGGCCCGGGGCGATCTCTGCAAAGCCCCGGGTATTTTTCTGCAGGAAATCTTTCACGTACCCCGGACAGGTTGCTGGAATTGTTGACCTTTTCCGTTGGCGAGCCGTAGTATCCGGGCTTATGGCGACGCCCACCGTAGCCGTCGGTCAACTGCTCGGCCGCTACCGAATCCTTGAGCAGGTAGGTGCCGGCGGAATGGGCGTAGTGTACCGTGCGCACGACGCACAGCTCGACCGTGATGTCGCCCTGAAAACTCTTCCCAGGCTGTCGCAACTTAGCGAAGTCGCGCAACGGCAATTTCGCCGGGAAGCACTTAGCCTCGCCCGAATCACCGATCCGAATGTCGCGATGGCGTTCGATTTTGGACGTGACAACGGAATCGACTATCTGATCACCGAATTTGTTCCCGGCGTGAATCTCGATTCGAAGATCGCAGGACGTCCTCTGCCGGAGTCGGAGATTCTCCAGATCGGGAAGCAGCTCGCCTCCGGGCTTGAAACTGCGCACCGCCAGGGAGTCATTCACCGCGACCTGAAGCCCAGCAATTTGAAAGTTACGCCGGATGGGCGGCTGAAGATTCTTGATTTCGGATTGGCATTTCTCATGAAGTCGGAGCCCGACAGTGCGGACACCGCGTCTCTGACGAACACGTACTCTGATGCCGGCACGATTCCATACATGGCACCGGAGCAGTTGAAAGGTCAGCAGCCGGATGCACGCTCGGACGTGTGGTCCGCGGGAGCGGTGCTCTACGAAATGAGCACCGGTAAGCGTCCTTTCGGCGATCTCACGGGTCCTGCGCTGGTGGCAGCCATTCTCGAAGAAGCCCCGTTTCCACCGCACACCGTGAATTCGAAAATCAGCGAAGGGCTGGAGCGCGTGATTCTTCGAGCGCTGCAAAAAGATCCGAAGGAGCGATACCAGTCCGCGGGTGACCTGAGGATCGACTTGTCGAATCTGGCTACCGGCACAGCCCCCGTCGTGTTTAGACCGAAAACCAAGTCCTACGCTTGGGTATGGATGCTGCTGGCGGCACTTTGTGTGTTCCTGGTGGCTGGAATCCGCTGGTGGATGAACCACCCGACTGCTCCCCCTCAACCGGCGGAGCGTGTCATGGCAGTGCTGCCATTTGAATCCGTCAGCGGAGATTCGTCGACCAACGCATTAGGCATTGGCCTCACCCAAAGTGTGACCGCCAAGCTGGTACAAGCGGTGGATGGCGGCCACTTGCAACTCGTGTCAACGCGCGATCTGGTGGCGCAAGGCGTGAAGACTGCAGACCAGGCCCGGCGCGAGTTTGGAACCGATCTCGTTCTGGAAGGCAGTCTTCAGCAGTCGGGAAACCAGCTTCGGATCACGTGCAGCATGGTGGATCCAAAGACGCACGTGCAGATCGCCGCTCGCGAGGTCACCGGCAACTCAGACGAGATTTTCGAACTGCAGGATCGCTTATTCGATAAGGTCCTGGAGATGTTGCCCACAGTTGTCGATTCCTCGCGTCGCGCCTCACTCCTGGTCCGCCCGGACACCAAGCCTGCGGCCTACGACTATTACCTGCGCGGCCGCGGTTATCTGGAGGACTATCAGAACCTGGACAATATCCAGAACGCGATCGGCCAGTTCGATAAGGCGATCGCCATCGACAAAAACTATGCGCCCGCGTATGCCGCCATGGGCATGGCGTACACCATTGGATTTCAGCAGAAGAACCAGGGTAAGGATTGGCTCGAGAAGGCGAGAAGTCTTTGCGAACGCGCCCTGGCGATTACTCCCCAGCTCGCGGAAGGACATAGTTGCCTGGGAAACGTGTACTACTCGACCGGACGTTACGAGGACGCAATCCAGCAACTGAAAAGGTCGTTTGATCTCGACCATCGAAGCGATGAAACCTTGCGCCTGCTGGCAGCCGCTTATCAGAAATCTGGAAATCCGGCGGCCGCCGAGGCCGCCTTCCGGAACGCAATTTCTCTTCGACCGAACTATTGGGCCGTATATAACGCGTTTGGTGCTTTCTACTACGGTGAAGCCCGGTACGCGGATGCGGCGGCCATGTTTCGCAAGGCGATCCAACTTGCGCCGCTCAACTATCGCGCCTATTCCAATCTCGGCGGCATACTCCTCGCGCAGGGTGACTATCGGCAGGCCGTCGAGGTTTTGGAGCGGTCCGTGGCTCTTCGTCCCAGCGCCGAATCCAATATCAACCTGGGCGCGGCATACTTCTACCTACGAAAGTACGACGAGTCGAGTGCGGCCCTGCAACAGGC